>Ga0208330_1000042_pt1 | contig 81085 bp, 71 predicted proteins | sample DeeseametaMP1896_FD_184180 | JGI IMG/M metagenome (GOLD analysis project Ga0208330, IMG submission 184180) | Marine microbial communities from the Deep Pacific Ocean - MP1896 (SPAdes) | ecosystem: Environmental > Aquatic > Marine > Oceanic | place: East of Hawaii, North Pacific Ocean | collected... | reverse complement strand
AGGGGGCCGATCCCGGCCCCCTGCCTGTGTCCGTTTTCAAGCCTCAGTGCTTGAATTTCTTGATCTCACCCGATTTCAGGCGGTCGAGATAGCTGTTCACCTCGCGCTTGACGATCGGCATCAGGAAGTACAGGCCGAGGATGTTGACCACCGCCATCGCAAAGATCGCCGCATCCGAGAAGTCGATCACCGGGCCCAGGCTGGCCGAGGCACCGATCACGACAAAAATGCAGAAGATCACCTTGAACACCAGTTCCTTGGTCTTTCCCTCACCGAACAGGAAGGTCCAGGCCTTCAGGCCGTAGTAGGACCAGCTGATCATGGTCGAGAAGGCAAAGAGGATCACGGCAATGGCCAGGATCGTCGGGAACCAGCTGAAGGTGCTGCCGAAGGCCGCCGCCGTCAGGCCCACGCCCGAGGTATCGCCGACCGTCTTGATCGCGGTTCCGGCCTCGTTCAGCATGTAAGTGCCCGTCGCCTCGTCGATCATCAGCTGCTGGGTGATAATGATCACCAGCGCCGTCATGGTGCAGATCACCACCGTGTCGATGAAGGGTTCAAGCAAGGACACGAAACCCTCGGTGATCGGCTCTTTGGTCCGCACCGCAGAGTGGGCGATGGCCGCCGAGCCGACGCCCGCCTCGTTCGAGAAGGCCGCCCGCTTGAAGCCCTGGATCAGCGCGCCGACCATGCCGCCCGCGACACCCAGTCCGGTAAAGGCACCGGCAAAGATCTGGCCGAAGGCCCAACCGATCATGTCGGCGTTCATGATCAGGATGATCAGCGCCGTACCGACATAGATCACGGCCATCAAGGGCACGACCTTTTCCGTCACCGAAGCGATGGATTTCAGCCCGCCGACGATGACGATAAAGACGATCCCGGCAAAGATCAGCCCGGTGACGAAGCCCGGGAAATCCCCCAGAACTCCGGTCAGCGCCTGGTGCGCCTGGTTGGCCTGGAACATGTTGCCGCCGCCCAGAGAGCCCAGGATACAGAAGATCGAAAAGAGCACGGCCAGGATGCCGCCGCCGGGCAGGCCGCGTTCGGCAAAGCCCTTGGTCAGGTAATACATCGGGCCGCCCGAGACATGGCCGTCCTCGAACTCGTTGCGGTATTTCACGCCCAGCGTACATTCGGTGAATTTCGACGCCATGCCCATCAGGCCGGCGAGGATCATCCAGAAGGTCGCCCCCGGTCCGCCGATGCCCACGGCCACCGCGACGCCCGCGATGTTACCCAGGCCGACCGTGCCCGAAAGCGCCGTGGCCAGCGCCTGGAAGTGGCTGACCTCACCCGCGTCATTGGGATCTGAATAGTCGCCTTTCACCAGCGCGATGGAATGCGGAAAGGCGCGGAACTGGATGAAGCCGAAGTAGATGGTGAACACGGTCGCCGCGATCACCAGCCAGGCGACGATCCAGGGAAAGCTGGTGCCGGGAAAGGGGCTGAAGATTAAGGTCACGAACCAGCCGGTCGCGCCGCTGAATATTTCGTTGATCCTGTCGTCGATGGTCTGTTCCTGCGCGGCGGCAGCGCCCGCAAAAAGCAGAAAAGCCGTGGCGGCAAGCACCGCACGTTGTGTCAATCTGTTCATGTCGGTTGTCCTGTTCTACGGCGCTTCAGGGGACGATGGTGCAGGGCACCGGAGCGGTCTGGACCAGATTTCCGGCCACGGAGCCGAAAACCCGGCTGCCGAACCGCGAGTGCCCGTTGCGTCCGATGAAGATCTGGGTCGCTTCCATCTTCTCGGCGACCTCGCACAGCGTGTCCGCGATATGGCCATAGCGCAGCACCGTCTCGACCGGCACACCCTTGCCCTCGACCGATGCCTTGGCGGGCGTGATGATCGATGTCTCGGCCCGGTTCAGCTCTTCTTTGCGGCGCATGTGCCGCTCTTCGAGCTCGGTGGGCGTCAGGAAGGAGTAAGGCGACCATTCCAACACATGGGCGATCACAACAGTCGCCCCCTGCGCCGTGGCGCGATCCATCGCGAAATCCAGCGCACGACGCGCCGCCTCGCTGCCGTCAAATCCGACGACAAACTTATCGTTCATCTTGATTGTCCCTGTTCCGTTTTTTTCGCCTTATGGCTGTGTCCAGAGTAACAACGCTGTGACAGGGGATTTTCCCGAAAATATGCCAAACGCATGCCGGTTCGACCGAATTATCCAAATTTTTCCGCCTGGGGCGAAGCATCTCCCGGTTTTTGTGCGCAGCGGAGTCCGATTTTGCGCGCAAGACCTGCGACGGTTTCGCTCATGATGCATTCGCAGAAATGAATGTATACCTTCGCATAACCCGATTCCCCGCATGCAGGAGGTGCAGGCCTTGGAATTCCGCAAGATCACCGACGATATCACCGTCTCTCCCCAGATCACCGCAGATCACCTGCAAGAGATCGCCGACGCGGGCTATCGCGCCGTCATCTGCAACCGCCCGGACGGCGAGGGCGCCGATCAGCCGACCTTTGACGAAATCGCCGCCGCGGCCAAGGCCAAGGGGCTGGAGGCACGCTATCAGCCCGTGACCTCGGGCAAGGTCATGGACGAGGATGCCGAGGCCTTTGGCCAGCTGCTGCGCGAGCTGCCCGGCCCGGTCTTTGCCTATTGCCGCACCGGCACGCGGTCCGCGACGCTCTGGTCGCTCAGCCAGGCCAAGACACAGGCCCCGGCGACGATCCTCGCCGCGACTAAGGGGGCTGGCTATGACATGGCCGGTGTCGTGCGCCGCATCGTGAACGGCGGCAAGACCCCCACCGACGAGGGCGACGCCAAGTTTGATGTCGTGATCGTGGGTGGCGGCGCGGCGGGCATCGCCGTGGCCTCCAGCCTCAAGGCGCGCAAGCCGGGGCTGGACATCGCCATCCTGGACCCGGCCGATGTGCACTACTACCAGCCCGGCTGGACGATGGTCGGCGGCGGCATCTTCGAGGCCGCGACCACCGCGCGCACGATGGGCAGCCTGATCCCGCAGGGTGTACACTGGATCAAATCCGCCGTGGCGGCCTTTGAACCGCAGAACAATGCCGTGGTGCTGGATGGCTGCCGCGTGGTGAAATACGACCGGCTGATCGTCTGTCCGGGCCTGAAACTGGACTGGCACAAGGTCGATGGCCTGGTGGACACCCTGGGCAAGAACGGCGTGACCTCGAACTATCGCTATGACCTGGCGCCCTACACCTGGGAACTGGTCAGCAAGATGCGCGAAGGCCGCGCGCTGTTCACCCAGCCGCCAATGCCGATCAAATGCGCCGGTGCACCGCAAAAGGCGATGTATCTCTCGGGCGACCATTGGTTCCGCACCGGGCGGCTCGACAACATCGACATCCAGTTCATGAACGCGGGCGGCGTGCTCTTCGGGGTCAAGGACTATGTCCCGGCGCTGATGGAGTACGTCAAGAAATACGACGCCTCGCTGAACTTCTTCCACAACCTCGTGGCCGTCGACGGCCCGGCGAAGAAGGCGACCTTCAAGGTCGCCAAGCCCGACGAAGAACCGACAGAGGTCACGGTCGATTTCGACATGATGCATGTCTGCCCGCCGCAGACCGCGCCGGATTTCATCCGCGTCTCGCCGCTGGCCGATGCCGCTGGCTGGATCGATGTCGATCAGGCCACGCTGCGACACAAGACCTATGACAACATCTGGTCCCTTGGGGACGTGATGAATGCGCCCAACGCCAAGACCGCCGCCGCCGCACGGATGCAGGCTCCGGTGGTGGCAGAAAACGTGGTGGCAGACACCCGCGGCCTCAGCCCGCATGCGGTCTACAACGGCTACGGGTCCTGCCCGCTGACGGTGGAAAAGGGCAAGATCGTCCTGGCCGAGTTCGGCTATGGCGGCGCGCTCCTGCCCTCCTTCCCCAAGTGGATGATCGACGGCACCAAGCCGACGCGCGCCGCCTGGCTGCTCAAGGAACAGATCCTGCCGCCGATCTACTGGAAGGCCATGCTGCGCGGGAAGGAATGGATGGCCAAACCGGAAAGCATTTCAGCCGGATAAGGCGAGTGTTACAAAGGGCCGGGGCCATGTGCCCCGGCCTTTTGGTTTCGGACCAAAGCGGCCTGCACCCCTTTTAAATTCTGATTCCTGAATATATATACGGTCTCCAAACGCGACTCGGGGCCTGAACCCGACCCGAAAGCAGGATTCGCCATGAAACTCTCACCCCACCTGACCCGTTACCTGCCCATTCTCGACTGGGCGCGGACCTACGACCGCGAAACCGCCTCTGCCGATGGGCTGGCGGCGGTGATCGTGACAATCATGCTGATCCCGCAATCGCTGGCCTACGCGCTGCTGGCGGGCCTGCCTGCCGAGATGGGCCTTTACGCCTCGATCCTGCCGCTGGTGGCCTATGCGATTTTCGGCACCAGCCGCGCGCTGGCGGTGGGCCCGGTGGCCGTTGTCTCGCTGATGACTGCCGCCGCCATCGGCAATCTTGGACTGTCGGACCCGCTGGACATCGCCATGGCCGCCGGGACGCTGGCCTTCATCTCGGGCGTGATCCTGTCGCTTCTGGGGCTGTTCCGTCTGGGGTTCCTGGCCAACTTCCTGTCCCACCCCGTCATTGCCGGGTTCATCACCGCCTCGGGCGTTCTGATTGCCGCCTCGCAGCTGAAGCATATCTTCGGCATCGACATGCACGGTCACACCCTGACCGAGCTGATCCGTACCATGTTTGCGCACCTGGGTGAGATCAACATCTTCACGCTTGTCCTTGGCGTCTCGGCGCTGGCCTTCCTGTTCTGGGTCCGCAAGGGATTGAAACCGCTGCTGCTGAAACGCGGCGTTCCGCCAAAACTGGCCGACGTGCTGACCAAGGCCGGGCCGGTGGCCGCCGTCGTCGTCACCACGCTGGTCACATGGGTCTTTGGCCTGTCGAATGCCGGGGTCAGGATCGTCGGCGAGATCCCGATGGGTCTGCCGCCGCTGACCGCGCCTAGCTTTTCGCCCAGCCTCTGGAATGAACTCTTCATGTCCGCGCTGCTGATCTCGATCATCGGGTTTGTCGAATCCGTCTCGGTCGCGCAGACACTGGCGGCCAAGCGGCGCCAGCGCATCTCGCCGGACCAGGAACTGATCGGCCTGGGCACCTCGAACATCGCCTCGGCGGTCTCGGGCGGTTTCCCGGTCACCGGTGGTTTCTCGCGCTCCGTGGTGAATTTCGACGCAGGCGCCGCGACCCCGGCGGCGGGCGCCTATACCGCCGTGGGCATCGCCATCGCGACGCTGCTGCTGACACCGCTGCTGTTCTTCCTGCCCAAGGCAACGCTGGCCGCGACGATCATCGTCGCCGTCCTCAGCCTTGTCGATTTCTCGATCCTCAAGAAAAGCTGGAGCTATTCCAAGGTCGATTTCGCCGCCGTCTTTGCCACCATCGTGCTGACGCTGGGGTTTGGCGTGGAACTGGGCGTCTCGGCGGGTGTGCTGATCTCTATCGGGCTGCACCTTTACAAGACCTCGCGCCCGCATGTGGCAGAGGTCGGGCTGGTGCCGGAGACCCACCATTTCCGCAACATCAAACGCCACCGGGTCGATACGCTGCCGCATCTTGTCACGCTGCGGGTGGACGAAAGCCTATACTTCGCCAACGCGCGCTTCCTCGAGGATTACGTCCTGGGCCGCGTCACCTGCGACGAGCCCATTGAACACGTCGTGCTGATGTTCCCGGCCGTGAACGAGGTCGACATGAGCGCGCTGGAAACTCTGGAGGAGCTGAACCGGCGCCTGTCGGAAATGGGGATCAAGCTGCACCTGTCCGAGGTCAAGGGCCCGGTGATGGACAGGCTGAAACGGTCGCATTTCCTCGACGACCTGACCGGCAAGGTCTTCCTGTCGCAGTTCGACGCCTGGCTGGCCCTGCAAGAGCCCTCCCCCAAGCAGGAAAAAGGTTCAGCCTCCGAGATAGACGCGGCCTGACGCCTCCAGCGTGAAGATCGCGCCGCTCTCTTCAAGGACGGCAACCCCGGGCGGGCGCCCATAGCCCGCCCCGGTATCCAGGTTCAGCCGGTTGCTCGTCAGCTCGGGCGCCTCCACCGGTGTATGCCCGTGCACGATCAGTGCCCCGTGGTCACGCGTATCATCATGGAATTCTTGGCGAATCCACAGCAGATCTTCCTCGTCCTGCTGGTCAAGCGGCACGCCGGGGCGGATGCCGGCATGGACAAAGACCTTGCCCGCCTCGCGGTGCATCAGCTTTAGCCCCTGCAAGAAGGCCAGGTGTTCCGGCGGCACGGCGGCCCGGAATTCGGCGGCCAGGTCCTTGCGCCGGATCCGCTTGGGCACGTCGACCCCGTAGGACTCGGCCGTCTCCACCCCGCCGATCCGCTCATGGAACCAATGGTAGCCCAAAAGCAGGTAAGGATCCTCGCGCGGCGCGGGCGGGGCGATGAACCACTCGAACAGGCGGTCGTGATTGCCCTTCAGGCAAACCCAGTTGCGCCCCTCGGCCAGACCGCGGCTCAACCGCTCGATCACCCCGCGCGAGTTCGGCCCGCGATCGACGTAATCGCCCAGGAAGATCACCCGCGCGTCCGGCCCACCGTCCTCTTCGATCCGGTCCAGCGCGGTTTCCAGCATGACCAGCTGGCCGTGAATGTCGCCAATGGCGTAGATCGTGTCACTCATGCCTGCCGCCTAGCATGTTCCCCCGGGCCGGGCCAGTTGCGCCGGACCTCTGGCCGGGATCGCCGGTTGCGCCTAGGGTGCCGCCAGACACCAGCCAAGGAACCACCATGCCGACTCCTTCCCTGCCACTCGACGGGTCCTGCCGTTGTGGCCAGGTCCACATCCGGATCACCAAGCCGCCCCTGATGACCGCCGCCTGCCATTGCCGGGGCTGCCAGAAAATGTCCTCTAGCGCCTTTTCCCTGACCGTCATCGTCCCGGCGGACGGGTTGGAGGTGACAAAAGGCGAACCGGTCGAATGCGGCACTCACGGACCGGACCAGGACCACATGGCCTGTCCCCATTGCATGAGCTGGATGTTCACGCGCATCACCGGGATCGACACATTCGTGAACGTCCGTCCGACCATGTTCGACGACACCGGCTGGTTTTCCCCCTTCATCGAGACCATGACCCGCGCCCGCCTGCCCTGGGCCATGACCCCGGCGCGGCACAGCTATGAGGAATGGCCGCCGATGGACAGGTTCGAAGAGCTGATCGCGGAATACCAGGCGCAGGGCTGACGCCCGGCAAGAAAAGACCCTCCCCCGGTGCGCGGGAGAGGGTCAAAGCTGTCGGCGCTTGGGTCCGGCTCAGGCCACGTCGAATTGCAGCGGCTTGATCTGGTTGAACAGACCCGTTTCGGCCAGCTGCGCGCGGGCCTCTGCCGACACCGGCTCATCGACGTAAAGCAGCGCGATGGCCTCGCCGCCCGCGTCCTTGCGGCCCAGGGTAAAGTTGGCGATGTTCACGCCATTGCGGCCCATCGTGTTGCCCAGCGCGCCGATGATTCCCGGCTCGTCGTTGTTGGTGGTGTAGAGCATATGCGCGCCCACTTCGGCGTCGATGTTGATGCCCTTGATCTGGATGAAGCGCGGCTTGCCATCGCTGAAGACCGTCCCGGCAATCGACCGCTCGCGCTTTTCGGTCACGACCGTCACCTTGATGTAACCTTCGAAGGCACCCGACTGTTCCTGGTTGGTGGTCGAAATCTTGATGCCGCGCTCGCGCGCCACCATCGGCGCCGAAACCATGTTTACCTCGGGGTTCACCGATTTCATGATGCCCGCGATCAGCGAACAGTTCAGCGCCTCCAGGTTCATGGTCGCCGCTTCGCCGTCATAGAGGATGTTGATCGCCTTGATCGCCTCGTCGGTCATCTGGCCGATGAAGCTGCCCAGATGATCGGCCAGCTTGATCCAGGGGCCCATGACCTTGGCCTCTTCGGCGGTGACGCTGGGCATGTTCAGCGCGTTCTGCACCGCTCCGGTCAGCAGGTAGTCCGACATCTGCTCGGCCACCTGCAGGGCCACGTTTTCCTGCGCTTCGCTGGTCGAGGCGCCCAGGTGCGGCGTGCAGACCACGTTGGGCAGGTCGAACAGCGGGTTCTCCTTGGCCGGTTCCTCGGCGAAGACGTCAAAGGCCGCGCCGGCCACATGGCCGGACTTGATCAGTTCGGCAAGCGCCGCTTCGTCGACCAGGCCGCCACGGGCACAGTTGATGACACGCACGCCCTTCTTGGTCTTGGCCAGGTTCTCCTTGGACAGGATATTGCGGGTCTGGTCGGTCAGCGGCACGTGCAGCGTGATGAAATCGGCGCGCTTCAGCAGGTCATCCAGGTCCTCGACCTTTTCCACCTGCATCTTGCCGGCTTTCTCTTCCGACAGGAAAGGATCGTAGGCCACGACCTTCATTTTCAGGCCGCGGGCGCGGTCGCAGACGATGCCGCCGATGTTGCCGGCGCCGATCACGCCCAGGGTCTTGCCGGTCAGTTCGACCCCCATGAACTTGGATTTCTCCCACTTGCCCGCATGGGTCGAGGCGCTGGCCTCGGGGATCTGGCGGGCACAGGCGAACATCATGGCGATGGCATGTTCGGCGGTGGTGATCATGTTGCCGAAGGGCGTGTTCATCACGATCACGCCTTTCTTCGACGCCGCTTCCTTGTCGACGTTGTCGGTGCCGATCCCGGCGCGGCCCACCACCTTCAGCTTGTGGGCATGTTCCAGGATCGAAGGCGTCACCTTGGTCGCGGACCGGATGGCAAGGCCGTCATACTCGCCGATGATCTCGGCCAGCTTTTCCTTGTCCTTGCCCACGTCGGGCAGGAAATCGACGTCGATGCCGCGATCGCGAAAGATCTGGACAGCGGTTTCCGAGAGCTTGTCGGAGACGAGAACTTTGGGTGCAGTCATGGGATACACGCCCCGGACCTGATCCGGGGCCTCCTGTTGAGAGGATATGGGGGAGAGGCCCCGGGTCAGGCCCGGGGCGCGCGTTGTCTCAGGCGGCTTGCGCTTGCGCCGTGATCTCTGCCGCGAAGGCATGTTCCAGCCAGGGCATCAGGGCCTCGATGTCCGAGGTTTCCACCGTGGCGCCGCACCAGATGCGCAGGCCTGCGGGCGCGTCACGATAAGCGCCGATGTCCAGCGCCACGCCCTCGGCCTCCAGCCGCTTGGCCACGGCCTTGGCAAAGGCTGCCCCGTCCTTGATGCGGTCATCGGTGAACTTCAGGCAGACGCTGGTGTTCGACCGCGTGGCCGGGTCCTCTGCCAGGTTGGCGATCCAGTCATGCGTGTCGCAGAAATCCCAGATCACCTTGGCATTGGCGTCGGCGCGGGCCATCAGTGCGTTCAGCCCGCCGATCTCGCGCGCCCAGTCCAGCGCGACAAGGTAGTCCTCGACCGCCAGCATCGACGGCGTGTTGATCGTTGCGCCGGTAAAGATGCCGTCGATCAGCTTGCCGCCTTTGGTCAGGCGAAAGATCTTGGGCAGCGGCCATGCGGGTGTGTAGTTTTCAAGGCGCTCGACGGCGCGGGGGCTGAGGATCAGCATCCCGTGCGCGGCCTCGCCGCCCATGACCTTCTGCCAGGAGAAGGTGGTCACATCCAGCTTGTCCCAGGGCAGGTCCTGCGCAAAGGCCGCCGAAGTGGCGTCGCAGATGGTCAGCCCTGCGCGGTCCGCCGGGATCGCGTCGCCGTTGGGGACGCGCACACCCGAGGTCGTGCCGTTCCAGGTAAAAACCACGTCCGTGTCATAGTCGATCGCCGCCATGTCGACGATCTCGCCATAGCCGGCTTCCTTGACCTCGGCGTCGATCTTGAGCTGTTTGACCACGTCGGAAACCCAGCCGGCGCCAAAGCTTTCCCAGGCGACCATCGTCGCCTTGCGGGCGCCCAGCATCGACCACATGGCCATTTCAACCGCGCCGGTGTCCGAGGCGGGAACGATGCCGATCTTGTAGTCTGCCGGGATACCCAGGATTTCGCGCGTGCCTTCGATGGCGGCCAGCAGCTTGTCCTTGCCGACCTTTGCGCGGTGCGACCGGCCGAGGGCCGCGTCGGACAGCTTGTCCAGGGAGAATGTGGGGATCTTGGCGCAGGGGCCAGAAGAAAAACGCGGATTAGCCGGCCGCGTTGCCGGTGCTTGGGGTGCCATAGCTGAGCTAACCTTCCAGATAGATGCCCCTCGTTGGGGAGGGGTGTCCCACGAGTGCGTCTACGGCAGGGCCAGAGACTCGGCAAGTCGGTTTTTGCATCTATTGGGTCGGATTTCGGGCCGGACGGCAGCCCCTCTGACGCCAATCGGAAACTCTGACGGCTTGGACCCGGAAACGGCAAAAGGCGCCCGAAGGCGCCTTTCAAGGGACGGCGAGCGTCGCCCGGCGGCCCTCAGATCTTGGGCCGGTTGTCGACGATCCGCACCGCCTTACCCTGGCTGCGGGCCACGCCGCCGGGGTCGGCCACCTCGACCTTGACGGTCACGCCGACCACCTGCTTGACCTTGGCGGACAGTTCGCGCGCGGCCTCCAGGCCCTCGGCCACCGCGTGCGGCCAGGGTTCGACGACGACCTTCATGACGTCCTTGTGGTCGACCCTGTCCAGTTCCAGCTGAAAGTGCGGCGCCAGCGCCTTGACGGTCATCAGCTGTTCCTCGATCTGGGTCGGGAAGACGTTGACGCCGCGCAGGATAATCATGTCATCGCTGCGCCCTGTCACCTTTTCCATTCGCCGCATGGACCGCGCCGTGCCGGGCAGAAGGCGCGTCAGGTCGCGCGTCCGGTAGCGGATCACCGGAAAGGCCTCCTTGGTCAATGAGGTAAAGACCAGTTCACCCAACTCGCCGTCCGGCAGCACCTCGCCCGTCTCCGGGTCGATGATCTCGGGGTAGAAGTGATCCTCCCAGATGTGCAGGCCATCCTTGGTCTCGACACATTCATTCGCCACGCCCGGCCCCATGACCTCGGAAAGCCCGTAGATGTCCACGGCATGCATGTCGAAGGCTTCCTCGATCTCCAGCCGCATGGCGTTGGTCCAGGGTTCAGCCCCGAAAATCCCCACCTTCAGCGGCGACTTGCGCGGGTCGCGGCCCTGTGCGGCATATTCGTCGATGATGGACAGCGCGTAAGAGGGCGTGACCGTGATCCCGGTGGCCTGGAAATCCTCGATCAGGCGCACCTGGCGCTGGGTCATGCCACCGGAAATCGGCACCGTGGACAGACCCAGCTTGTCGGCGCCCAGATGAATGCCCAGGCCCCCGGTGAACAGACCGTAGCCATAAGCGTTGTGCAGCACGTCCCCCGGTTTCAAGCCAGCCGCCCGCAGCGACCGCGCCACCACCGTGCCCCAGGCATCGAGGTCATTGTCGGTATAGCCCACCACTGTCGGCTGGCCCGTGGTGCCGGACGAAGCATGGATGCGCCGGACTTTTTCCCGCGGCACGGCGAACATGCCGAAGGGATAGTTGTCGCGCAGGTCGGTCTTGACCGTGAAGGGGAACTTGGCCAGGTCCGCCAGCGAGGTCAGGTCATCGGGATGCACGCCCGCCGCATCGAAGCTCTGCCTGTAAAACGGCACGTTTTCGTAGGCATGGCGCAGCGACCATTTCATGCGGTCCAGCTGCAAGGCGGCGATTTCATCGCGCGAGGCGATCTCAATCGGGTCAAGGCTGTCCTTGGACGGGGTGAGGTCTTCCATCGGGTCTCCTCCGGCGGTGCTGGCGCGTCAGGCGCGATCTTCCTGGGTTAATTCCTCTTCGGGGAAATGCTGGCCCTTTACGGTGCGCGACAGGCCCCGCATCAGCGCCACCTTGCGACCGTCCGCGCCGGTCACGGTCACGTCGTAGACGCCCGACCGGCCCGCCAGCGCCTGTTCCTCGGCCGTGGCGGTCAACCGTTCGCCCAGCTGGCCCGGGGCCAGGAAGGTGATCTGGTTTTCCTGCGCGACGGTCAGGGTGTTGTAGCTGTTGCAGGCATAGGCAAAGGCGGTGTCGGCCAGGGTAAAGATGATCCCGCCGTGGCAGATGCGGTGGCCGTTCAGATGCGCCGGCTGCACCTCCATCGAGAGCACGGCCCGACCGGGGCCCACCGCCTCGATCTGCATCTTCATCTCCTGCGCCGCGGTATCCTTGGCATACATGGCCTCGGCCGCACGCTCGGCACGTTGCTGCGGTGTCATCTCGCTCCTCCCTCGGTGGCGCGACACTGCCCAAAACCGACCGCGCGGTCAAGTAATTTCTGAGCCACCATCCACCCCCTTGATTTATTGCCCGAAGGGCGCAACTCTGGGGGTATGAACAGCTTGACGCCCTTCCCCGGCCAGGGGTCCGCACATGAGGTGGTCGCCTTTCAGCGGGCCGAGCTCAACGTCATCCTATCGCTTTATGGACGCATGGTCGCCGCCGGCGAATGGCGCGACTACGGGATTTCCAGCCTGCGCGAGGTGGCCGTCTTCTCGGTCTTTCGCCGCACCGCCGAACATCCGCTCTACCGGATCGAGAAACGCCCAAAGCTGCGCAACAAACAGGGCGAATACGCGGTCTACGGGATGGAGGGGCAGGTGCTCAAGCGCGGCCACGACCTGAAGACCGTGCTGCGCGTGCTGGAACGCAAGCTGATCCGCCCGGTCGACTAGGGACAGGCGCCGGCCCCTGCCGGCACCTGCCGCCGGTCGTCACTTGGCCAGCATCGCGCAAAGCAGCTCAAACATGATCGACACGCCCAGGAAGGCGGTCCCGCCAGCCTGGTCAAAGGGCGGCGAGACCTCGACCAGGTCCGCGCCGACGATGTCCAGCCCCTCCAGTTCGCGGCAGACCTGCAACGCCTGATAGCTGTTCGGCCCGCCCACCTCCGGCGTGCCGGTGCCGGGAGCGAATGTCGGATCGACAAAGTCGATGTCATAGCTGACGTAGCAGGGCGCGCTGCCCACGGTGGCGCGCGCCTCTTCCATGACCTCGGCGACGCCCCGGGCAAAGAACTCTTCGATGGTGACGATGCGAATGCCGTTGGCGGCGGCGAAATCCCGGTCCTCGGAATCGTACATCGTGCCCCGGATGCCGATCTGGATGATCCGCTTGGGGTCCAGCAACCCCTCCTCGACGGCGCGGCGGAACGGCGTGCCATGCGTGTACATCGTGCCGCCGAAATAGCTGTGGAACAGGTCCGTGTGGCTGTCGAAATGCACCATGCCCAGCGGCCCGTCCTTGGCCAGCGCCCGCAGGACGGGCAGCGAGGTCAGGTGATCACCCCCCGCCGTCAGCGGACGGATGCCCGCCTGCTGCAACTGCGTGTAAAAGGCGGTGATGCGCGCCATGCTGTCGGGGATGTCCGCCGGGTTCGGCCCGACATCGCCAAGGTCGGCGCAATTGGCCGCCTCGAAGGGGCGCATGCCCGTAGCCGCGTGCTGGGCACGGATCATGGTCGAAGCATCGCGCAACTGGCGCGGCCCGTGGCGCGGGCCTGGCCGATTGGTGGTGCCGCTGTCCCAGGGCACGCCGACAAACCCGACCTGCACATCCTGGAACCGGGGGTGATCCGGCGTCAGGTGCGGCAGGCGCATGAAGGTGGGAACGCCGGCGAACCGCGGCAGGTCGAAACCGGAGACGGGGTGAAAGAATTGGTCGGACAAAGGCGGGCTCCTGCGGTTGCGGGGGCGAGGGGCCAGCCCCTCGCGCTCCCCGGAGGTATTTTCAGAGAGAAGAAGACAGGGGCGCGGTCAGGTGGTCAAGCGGGCGTGGCGGGTGACAGGGCCATCGCCTTGCTGCTGGATGCGGACAATGGCCTGTGTGATCGGCTCGTAGGCGACCGCCATGTGAAAGGCATTGGCGTGGATCAGCCTGTCGGGGTCCGAGACCCAGGCCACGTGGCCCTTCCAGAACATCAGGTCGCCGCGTTCGGGGGACGTGCCTGGGGGCAGCGCGCGGCCCAATGCCTCTTGCATGTCGCTGTCGCCGGGGCAGTCCCGCCCGCAGGCGTGCAGGGCGATCTGGACGAGGCCGGAACAGTCGATGCCGAAGGCGCTATTGCCCCCCCAGAGGTAGGGAGTCCCCAGCAGGCGTTCGGCCACGGCGACCGGATCGGGTTCGAATTGGTCAACGGGCGCCAGGTGCTGCACGGGAATGTACAGATCCCGGGGCACGGTTCCGCGCGACCAGGCCACACGCGCCCAGCCGTCCTGTTCCCCCAGGACCGGCAGGCGCGCGCCAAGCGACAACGACGTGATCAGTCCCATCTGTTTCAGGCCCGGAGTAGACTTGCCGTAGCTGCGCGCGGCGGCAACCCGATGCGTCGGTTCCTCGGTCGGAGCACCGACCAGATCCACCGGGTCCATCCAGCCGACATAGCCATCCTTTTCGGCCATGCCGAAGGCCCGGCCTTCGTGCAGTTCAAGCACCCGAAACAGGTCACCGCGCAAGAGCTGCCGGTCCCGCGCACCGCCGATCCCCGCCAGCAGGTCGGCGACAGGAGTCGTGACGGGGTGCACCTCGCCTTCGACAAAGCGCTCCGCCTCGACTTGGCCATGCAGCGAGACATGGGCCACCCGGTTATTGAAAGGCGTCAGACGGCGGTCCATCAGAGGCCCAGCACCTGCGGCAGCGCGTCGATGATGGCGCGTGGCCCCTGCATCAGCCCGCCCTTGGCACGCCCCGGCTCGGGCTTTGGCTGCCAGGAATAGATGTCGAAATGGGCATAGCGCGCGGCCTGTCCGGTGAAGCGGCGCAGGAAAAGCGCGGCAGTGATCGACCCGGCAAATCCGCCCGAAGGCGCGTTGTCGAGGTCGGCGATGCCCGGTTCGATCATCGCCTCGTAGGGCGCATGGAAGGGCATCCGCCAGACCGGGTCGGCGGCGCCGGGCGCGGCGGCACTCAGCGCGCCGGCGAAATCCTCGGCATCGGTGTAGAAGGGGGCCAGGTCCGGCCCGACCGCCACCCGCGCCGCGCCGGTCAGCGTCGCCATCGAGATCATCAGGTCGGGCTTTTCCTCGTCGCCGTAGGTCAGCGCATCGGCCAGCACCAGCCGTCCTTCGGCATCGGTGTTGTTGATCTCGACCGTCAGCCCCTTGCGCGAGTGCAGGATGTCGCCGGGGCGAAAGCTGTGGCCTGACACGCTGTTTTCCACCGCCGGGATCAGCAGGCGCAGGCGCACGGGCAGGTCCAGCGCCATGATCGCCTGCGCCAGCCCGATGGTATTTGCCGCGCCGCCCATGTCCTTTTTCATCAGCCCCATCGAACCGCCGGGTTTCAGGTTCAGCCCCCCGGTGTCGAAACAGACCCCTTTGCCGACCAGCGTCAGCAGCGGCCCCGTGGTGCCCCAACGCATGTCGATCAGCCGCGGCGCCTGCTGCGCGGCGCGGCCCACCGCGTGGATCATCGGGAAATAGGTCTTTGCGGACAGCAGATCGTCGCCCGCGATGACCGCGACCTCGGCACCGAAGCGGGTTGCCAGATCCCGCACCTCGGCCTCCAGCGCCTCTGGCCCCATATCCGAGGCCGGGGTATTCACCAGGTCGCGGGTGCGCGCCTCGGCCTCCGCCAGGATCTGGATCCGGCGGGGATCGACCCCTTCGGGCGCAACGAGAGTCCGTTCGCGCGCGCCCTGTTCGCGGTACCGCCCAAAGGAATAGCCCGACAGCAGCCAGCCCAGAGCCTCGGTCGCCGCGCGTTCCGGCGGCAGGCCGGAGGCAATCCGGTAACTGCCCGGCGCCAGCCCCGGGAGGGCACCGGCCAGCGGGAAGCGCTGGCGCGCGCGCGCATCGGCACTGCCGTAGCCCGCAAGCGCCCCGACCGGCACACCGTCCGCCCCCGGCAGCATCAGCGCCGTGCCAAGCCCGCCGGCAAAGCCGTTGGCCTCGACCCAGGCGCGCGTCGGCGCATCCTGTCCGTCCAGCCAGGCCGGCAAGGCATCGGCTTCGATCAAGTAGAGCGGCAGGGTGGCGGTATCGGGCGTGGCAAAGGACACGGGCATGGAGGCTCCTGTAACAAGGTGCCGCCAGCCTATTGCCTGCGCCGCCCGCCGCAAGCGGATTTCACACCCGGGGTCCACCCCGTTCAGACGGTGAACTCATTGAGATCCCAGAGTGCCGTCAATGAGCGTTCGCCCACCCGCGCCAGCCGGGCCAGTGTCGCCGCCTCGGCCACGGCGTCGCCCAGTTCGATACAGGCCATGACGTCATGAGCCACCTCGCTCAGCGAGCACAGGCCGATCTGGTCGGCGATCGCGGCAAGCCCGCGCAGCCCCTTGTGCATGTCCTCGCGCGGGCCCTTCAGGGCCTGCGTCTGGATCTGGCACATGCGCTGCGCCAGTTCCTCCATCGCACGGCAAACCACGTCCTCGGCCGCCGGTCTGCCCAGATCGGTGCACAACGTCTCGATCTGGGCCGGATCAACGGCGGGCCGTTCCGCCGGTGCCAGATAGGTAACCTCTTTCACATCTCACCCCATTCAAGTGCCCCACGCGAGGCGCAACATGCCCTCTGCGAGGTTCCCAAAAGGTTATCCCAGAGATGTGTTTTCGCTCGAATTTCCCCTGAATTCATCGTAGTTGGACCAGGCAAATTCGACGACCGGAGGATTTCATGGAATTCGCACGCCCCCTGCCAGGATTTCTTCTGCAGCGTTATCATGGCTGGAAAGCCACCACTCATGCGGAAAACAGCGCCTGGTACCGCCGTCTTGCGGACGAGGGTCAGCGGCCGCGCGCGATGGTGATTTCCTGCTGCGATTCGCGGGTCCATGTGACGTCGATATTCGGCGCGGATCAGGGCGAGTTCTTTATCCACCGCAACATTGCCAACCTGGTGCCCGTTTACGAACCCGACGGCCAGCACCACGGCACATCGGCGGCGGTGGAATATGCGGTCTCGGCGCTGAAGGTCGCGCATCTGATCGTTCTGGGGCATTCCAACTGCGGCGGTGTGCAGGGGTGCCTGGACATGTGCGAGGGGCGCGCGCCGGATCTGGAGGAAACCGCCAGCTTTGTCGGGCGCTGGATGGATATCCTGCGCCCGGGCTACGAGGCGGTAAAGGGGGATACTGACATGCCCCACGCGCTGGAACGTGAGGCCGTCGCCGTATCGCTGCGCAACCTCATGACCTTCCCCTTCGTGCGCGAGGCGGTCGAGGCCGGCAAGCTGGGCCTGCACGGTCTCTGGGTCGATATCGGTAGCGGCGAGTTGAAGAACCTCGACGGCAAGTCCGGGCAGTTCGTCCCGGTCTGAACCCGAATGTGAAGACTGTCTTTCGGCCCGGTCGCATTCTCGCCTCCGGGCCTTTTCGCGTCTGCCGCCCCTCAGGCGGTGGCAGAGCGGGCCGTGGCAGAGCGGGCCGCGACGCGCGGCAGGTCCAGCTCCCCGGTCTCTCCGGTGCGATGCGCCCGCACATAGGGCCGTCCGATCCGGGCCGAAAGCTGGGCCAGCGGAACGCCAAGGTCGCTGCCGGTGCACATCCCCTCACCCGTGTCGTTCACGATGACCATGTGGCCCCGACGAAAGACCAGCCGGAATCCCTTGGCGCAAAGCTGTTCATGAAGGGTCTGCCAACTGGCGGCGCGTTCCAGAATCGGCGTCAGGAACAATCGGAGCAGCGACAAGGCCTCACTGTCCAGAGGCCTTGGCAGGCCGGATGTCCGGGGGACGGTCGGCCAATTGGCCTGCGGTATGGCAGTGTGAAACATCCTAGGTCTCCTTGCCGATCAAGAAAGCGTGGCACCGAATTGCGGCAAAACTTGGGCAGCAGCGGCCACTTGCCAAGGATTTGCCGCGAAAGGCAAACCGAGCATTAACCATGCGTGCGGCAAGGTAAGGACATGGAAGAGATGGAAATCACCCTGCGCTTGCCCCGCGCCCTGCACGATGCGGCGTCCCACCTGTCGGCCCGGCGCGGCACGACGCTGGGCCATCTCCTGCAAGAGGCGTTGTCCCGCACGGTGCGGGAGGCGGCAGGGGATACGGCGGCACCCGCGCTGACGGCGGCCCTCCGGAACAGGCTGATCCCGGATTTTGACCAGGCGCGCAGCTGGCCCGAGCTTCAGGGCCGGCTGCTGCTCAAGGGTTCCCGCCTGCGCCAGTCGGTCGAGGGGCTTGCCCTTTACCACCATCCGGGGGACCAGCGAATTTGCACACTCTCGGCCCTTGGCCAATGCCCCGAGGCACTGAGCAGGAGGTTTGGCCGCGCCTTTCCCGCCCATGCACGCAGCTGGATCCCGCGTGCGGCGCCACCTGCGGAAAAGGACGCACTGAGACCCACGGGATAGCCGCTGATACAAAAGAACCCGCGCACGTGGCGCGGGTTCTGTGATCTCTGTCGGGCCGGGACACGGCCCGGGATCTGACCACCACCTCTACCGGGGGGTTCGCCGCGCTGTGCGCGGACCGTCAGATCACCCTTTCTTCAGCGCCTTCTGGCCCAGCACCTCGGCAATCTGCACGGCGTTCAGCGCCGCGCCCTTGCGCAGGTTGTCGCTGACACACCAGAGGTTCAGACCGTTGTCGATCGTCGAATCCTGGCGGATGCGGCTGATGAAGGTGGCGAAATCGCCAACGCATTCCACCGGCGTGACGTAGCCGCCGTCCTCGCGCTTGTCGATCACCATGATGCCGGGGGCCTCGCGCAGGATGTCCCGCGCCTCGTCCTCGTCCAGATGGTCTTCGAACTCCAGGTTGATCGCCTCGGCGTGGCCGACAAAGACCGGAACCCGCACGCAGGTGGCCGTGACCTTGATCGACGGATCGACGATCTTCTTGGTCTCGGCGACCATCTTCCACTCTTCCTTGGTCGAGCCATCTTCCAGGAAGACGTCGATATGCGGGATCACGTTGAAGGCGATCTGCTTGGGATAGATAGAGGGCGGAACCTCGTCGGTGGGATTGTAGACGGCCTTGGTCTGGTTCCAAAGCTCATCCATGCCTTCCTTGCCCGAGCCGGACACCGACTGGTAGGTCGAGACGACAACGCGCTTGATCTTGGCGCGGTCATGCAGCGGCTTGAGCGCCACGACCATCTGCGCGGTCGAACAGTTCGGGTTCGCGATGATGTTCTTCTTGGTATAGCCCATGACCGCGTCGGCGTTCACCTCGGGCACGACCAGCGGAACGTCCGGGTCGTAGCGATAGAGCGACGAGTTGTCGATCACCACGCAGCCCGCCGCCGCCGCCTTGGGCGCGAACTCCTTGGTCGGGCCCGAGCCCACGGCGAAAAGCGCCATGTCCCAGCCGGTGAAATCGAAGGTGGCAAGGTCCTGGGTCTTGAGGGTCTTGTCGCCAAAGCTCACTTCTGTGCCCAGCGATTTTCGCGACGCAAGCACGGCGATCTCGTCGACGGGAAACGCCCGTTCGGCGAGGATGTTGAGCATCTCGCGGCCCACGTTACCCGTGGCGCCTACGACGACAATACGGTAGCCCATCTGGCCCTCCTATGGATCTGCGCCGCCGGAAACAGGCGGAATGCCCCGCCGGCGGACTGGCGCGGTACTTATCGCAGGTGCAGCATGGACGAAAGCCCCATTGGCGTCACAAACGCCACAGAACCGCGCAAAGGACCGCCAAACCGGCCGGAACGCGCCCAATAATTCGGCAAGCGGGACAGGAGATAATCCGCCGGTACTCGCAACTGCAGAAATAAGCAGCTTGCCTGTTTGGCGTTCCGTAACCTAAGAGTTGAAAAAACGGAGCACTCGCAGCAGGCGAAACGGCCCACCGCGACACACGTCGATTTCCGGTCGCCGCTAGGGTATAAGCTTCACACGGCCATCAGCGAGGGACAGGGCTGAATGTTCTACAAGATCGTGACGGCATTGTCCCGGGCGCAAAAGCAGGCGCTCTTCATCCTGATGGATGCGATTGTCGTCCCGCTTGCCATGTTCGCCGCCCTGGTCCTGGCCGCAACCGTCACTCCCGACAGTACGACTGTCTCGGCCCTCTTGCCGTCGGTGCTGATCCTGAATGTCACGGCCGTGGGCCTGGGCTGGTGGCTGGGGCTGACGCGGATCACCCTCAATGCCTATGAAATGCGTGGCGTCATCCGCACCGCGACCTACGCCGGCCTGCTGGCCACCCTGGGCCTTGTCCTGAACGCCGCGATGGGCACCGGCCTGCCCCTGGGTGCCTTCGTCATCTTCGGCCTGCTGCTGTTGGTCATGTCGGCCACATGGCGCATTGCCCTGCGCCAGTTCACGCTGCACGTCTATCGCCACGGCAAGGACCGGATGCGGGTGCTGATCTACGGCGCCGGGCAGACCGGGCAGCAACTGGTTGCCGCGCTACGCCACGACGAGGCGATCCTGCCGGTCGCCTTCATCGACGACAACCCGACCCTGCAAAGCCTCATGGTCTCGGGCCTGCGTGTGCACGCCCCCTCCAGCCTCAAGAAACTGGTGCTGGAAAAGGACATCGACCGTGTCGTGCTGGCCATGCCCTCGATCAGCCAGCCCGCCATCGCCCGCATCGCACATAAACTGCGCCACATCGGCTGCGAGGTGCACGCCCTGCCGTCCTTTGCCGCGATGGTCGGCGAGGGCGAGATCCGCAAGCAGGTCAGCCCGGTCTCGATCCAGGACCTGCTGGGCCGCAGCCGGCTGGAAAGCGAACTGCCCGGCGTCAGCCATGTCTATTCCGGCCGCCGCATCCTGGTCTCCGGCGCGGGCGGCTCGATCGGGTCCGAGCTGTGCCGCCAGCTGATCGCCTGCAAACCGGCCTGCGTGGTGCTGGTCGATCACTCGGAACTGGCGCTTTACAACATCGACAAGGAACTGCGCGACATCGGCGACGGGATGCACATCGTCCCCGTTCTGGCCTCGGTGCTGGACGAACAGCTGATGCGCGACGTCCTGATCGAACACGACATCGACGTGGTCCTGCACGCCGCCGCCTACAAACATCTGCCGCTGGTGGAAAAGAACGTCATGGCGGGGCTGCGCAACAACGTGCTGGGCACCAAGGTGCTGGCAGAGGCATCGCGCGCTGCCGGGGTCGACCGGTTCATCCTGGTCTCGACCGACAAGGCCGTGCGCCCCACCAACGTCATGGGCGCGTCCAAGCGGTTGGCCGAACTGGTCATCCAGGATTTGGCCGCCCGCACCCCCGGCACCCGCTTCTCGATGGTGCGCTTCGGAAACGTTCTGGGGTCCTCCGGGTCCGTCATCCCGCTGTTCGAGGAACAGATTGCCCGCGGCGGCCCCTTGACCCTGACCGATCCGCAGGTGACGCGCTACTTCATGACGATCTCCGAGGCCGCGCGCCTTGTCCTTCTGGCCGGGTCCTTTGCCCGCGGTGGCGACGTCTTCGTTCTGGATATGGGCGATCCCGTCCCGATCCGCAAACTGGCGCAACAGATGATCGAAGGCGCCGGGTTCTCCGTGCGCGACGAGGCCAACCCAAATGGCGACATCGAAATCAAGATCACCGGCCTGCGCCCGGGTGAGAAACTGCACGAAGAGCTGCTGATCTCGCCCGACATGCTGACCACGCCGCACACCAAGATCCTGCGCGCGCAGGAAAGCTTTCTCTCGGAATTCGAGATGGCCACCGCGCTCAAGGACCTGCGCCAGGCCATCGAGTCCTACGACGAAAACGCCGCCCGCGCTGTCATCCTGCGCTGGGTGGAACAGGCAGAGCTGGACGAAGCCGCACAGTCGGTCTGAGCGGTCCGGGAGGGGCTGTCAGGTCCGCCCCGTCCCGTTCACTTCAGCGGTCCGGAATGCCCGTCCGCGCGTCCAACGGCCCCCAGGTCTCGACGATCTCCATCGCTTCGGCGGCACTCTCGACGTAGCGGAACAGGTCCAGGTCCTCGCGACTGATCGTGCCGGCATCGGCCAGCGCGTCCCAGTTGATGATCCGTTCCCAGAACTCGCGCCCGAAGAGCAGCATCGGCACTCGTTGCATCCGTCCCGTCTGGATCAGGGTCAGGGTCTCGAACAGCTCGTCCAGCGTGCCAAAGCCGCCGGGAAAGACGCAGATCGCCTTGGCCCGCATCAGGAAGTGCATCTTGCGGATGGCGAAATAGTGAAAATTGAAGGCCAGCTCTGGCGTGACATAGGGGTTCGGCGCCTGCTCGTGCGGCAGCACGATGTTAAGCCCGACGGAAACGCCGCCCTCTTCATGGGCGCCCAGGTTGCCCGCCTCCATCACGCCGGGCCCGCCGCCGGTGCAGACGACGTATTCGCGGTTGCCGCTGGCCTTGGACTTGCGCGTCATCAGCCGCGAAAACTCGCGCGCCTCGTCGTAAAAGCGGGACAGGTCCGCCAATGTCTGCGTGCGCGCCTTGTCCTTGGCCGCGGGCGCCGGAATGCGCGCACCGCCGAACAGCACCACGGTCGAGTCGATCTGGTACTGGTCCATCAGCATCTCGAACTTCAGCAGTTCCAGTTGCAGACGCACGGGGCGCAATTCCTCCTGGCCCATGAAATCCACGTCCGCAAAGGCCAGCCGGTAGCTGGGCGATTGCGTCTGCGGGGTCTGCGGGACGTGCTCGGCCGCGCTCCGGTCGAGGTTGGCGTCGCGCAGCGGGCTGCGGCGGTCTTCTTTCATGTCGCGGCTCCTTGTTCGCCTCTTCTCAGGACTATAGCCTGCGCGACCGAAGCGCCAGTTGCCGCGTGCCCGGGTGGCCCGGCGGCGCGCACTGCCGCAGGAGACCGCACATGGACTGGACATCGGAAATCGAAAACGCCGCCGGCAGGATCGCGGGCTACACGGTCCGGACCCCGGTCATGCACAGCGACGCCCTGTGGGATCGCGACATTGGCCTGAAACTGGAACAGTGCCAGCACACCGGCAGTTTCAAGGCGCGCGGTGCGTTCAACACCCTGCGCGCCTCGGATGTGCCGTCGGGCGGGGTCGTTGCGGCCTCGGGCGGCAACCACGGCGCGGCGGTGGCCTTTGCGGCGCATAGGCTGGGCCATCGGGCGCGCATCTTCGTCCCCGAAATCGCCGGTCCGGCCAAGATCGCCCTGATCGAGCGCACCGGCGCCGAGCTGACCGTGGTGCCCGGCGAATACGCCGACGCGCTGGACATGGCGCGCCGCTACGAGGCGGAACAGGGCGCCATGCAGATCCACGCCTACGACGCGCCGCTGACCGTGGCGGGCCAAGGCACGCTGTTGCGAGAGTGGGAGGCGCAGGGGCTGGAGGCCGACACGGTTCTGATCGCGGTCGGCGGTGGCGGGCTGATTGCGGGCGCGCTGGCCTGGGCACAGGGCGCCCGCAAGATCGTTGCGGTGGAACCCGTGCCCTGCAATGCGCTGGAGGCCGCGCGGAAAGCGGGCCACCCCGTGGACGTGGCGGTGTCCGGTGTCGCGGCCAACGCACTGGGGGCGCGGCGAATCGGCGAAATCTGTTTCGACCTCGTCCAACAGTTCGACACACCCGTCGTCACCGTCCCCGAGGCCGCCATTCTCGACTCCCAAGCCGCGCTCTGGCAGGCGCACCGCCTGCTGGTGGAACCGGCCGGCGCCACGGCACTCGCCGCCCTGCGTTGCGGTGCCTATGTGCCGGAACCGGGCGAACGGGTGGCGGTTCTGCTCTGCGGCGGCAACATCGCGCCCGACCCGCTGGGCTGACCAGGCATCGCACCGCCCTGCCGTTGCGGCAGCGGTTAGGATTGTCCCACCCGGGCAAGGCCGCTATAGGGCTTCGGAACAATATTTCGTGGGGAGAGGACCGCATGTCCAACGCACAACTTGAAACGGCCATCGAGGCAGCCTGGGAAAACCGGGCCGAGATCACGCCCTCGACCGGCGGCGAAACCCGCGAGGCGATCGAGGACACGCTGAACGCGCTCGACTCGGGCCGCCTGCGCGTCGCCGAACGCCAGGACAATGGCGACTGGCACGTCAACCAATGGGCCAAGAAGGCCGTGCTGCTGGGCTTCCGCCTCAAGGACATGGAACAGCAGGACGGCGGCCCGCAGGGCGGTCACTGGTGGGACAAGGTCGACAGCAAGTTCAAGGGCTGGGGCGACAACGAATGGAAAGCCGGCGGCTTCCGCGCGGTCCCCAATGCCATTGTCCGCAAATCCGCCTTCATCGCGCCCGGCGTGGTGCTGATGCCCTCTTTCGTGAACCTCGGCGCCTATGTCGATGAGGGCACGATGGTCGACACCTGGGCCACCGTCGGCTCTTGCGCGCAGATCGGCAAGAACGTGCACCTGTCGGGCGGCGTCGGTATCGGTGGCGTGCTGGAACCGATGCAGGCCGGCCCCACCATCATCGAGGACAACTGCTTTATCGGCGCGCGCTCCGAGGTGGTCGAAGGCTGCATCGTCCGCGAAGGATCGGTCCTGGGCATGGGCGTCTTCATCGGCCAGTCCACCAAGATCGTCGACCGCGAAACGGGCGAGGTCTTCATGGGTGAGGTGCCGCCCTATTCGGTGGTGGTCGCCGGCTCGATGCCGACCAAGAACAACCTCAACCTCTACTGCGCCGTGATCGTGAAGCGCGTCGACGAGCGGACACGCTCCAAGACAGGCATCAACGAACTGCTCCGCGACTGATCGCGGAACTTCGAACAGCCGGGCGGGTTCCAGACGCATGACCTCTACGCCAGTCCCCCGCCCGGCATGATCGCCAGCCTCTCTCTCCTGCCGCTGCTGGCGGTCTTTGCCGGGGCGGCGGCGGTCCTCGTGATCACCGCCATCCGCGCAACGGACCTGGCCGACATCCTGGCCGACCGTACCCGCATGGGCGAGGCGCTGGTGGGCGCGGTCCTGCTTGGCGCGGCCACCTCTCTGGCGGGCACCATCGTCTCGATCAACGCGGCCGCCTCGGGCGATGCCTCATTCGCCTTTTCCAATGCCGTCGGCGGAATCGCGGCGCAGACACTGTTCCTTGCGCTGGCCGACGCAACCTATCGCAAGGCCAACCTCGAACATGCCGCCGCCGAACCGGCCAACCTGTTCCAGTCGGTGCTGCTGATCCTGCTGCTCTGCCTGCCGCTGGCCGCCATCGCCGGACCGGATATCAGCTTTTGGGGCATCCACCCGGCCTCGCCCCTGCTGGTCATGGTCTACCTCGGCGGGCTGCACCTGACGACGCGCCTGCGCCAAAAGCCCATGTGGCAGCCGGTCCAGACCCCCGAAACCCGCACCGACACGCCCGAGGACACCAGCGAACCGCACCGATCGGCCCTGAGACCCGCACTGGGTTTTGCGCTGCTTGTCGCGGTCATGGGGCTCTGTGGCTGGGTCATCAGCCAGGTCGGCGGGACGCTGATCTCGCGCTTCGGGCTTGGGTCCACGTTGGTGGGGGCGCTGGTCACCGCCGTTGTCACCTCGATGCCGGAACTGGTCACGACGCTGGCCGCCACCCGGCGCGGGGCGCTGCAACTGGCCGTTGGCGGGATCATCGGGGGCAACACATTCGACACCCTGTTCCTGGTCTTTGCCGATACAGCCTACCGAGAGGGATCGCTTTATCACGCGGTGGGGACGCAGGATCTCTATTGGCTGGTGACGGGGCAGATGATGACCGCCGTCCTGCTGGCCGGGTTGATCCTGCGGCAACGTCACGGCCCGGCACGGATCGGGTTGGAGAGCCTTCTGCTGATCCTGATCTATGGCGGGGCGGTGGCGCTGGCGGTGGTCAGCGGTTGAGGCTTTGGCTTGGCCGAAAGGGTCACAGGAAAATACCTCGGAGCCTGTCGGCTGCGCGGAATCAAGGCCAAAGGCCGCCGCGCGTCGCCTATGCACGGTTCACTCCTGTTGCCCCAAAGGCGAACATTCAATCTGTTCCAGGCAAGGGCACATCCCGCGCCCCTGCCCTCACTCCGCCGCCAGCCGCTCCGCCTCCGGCGCCGCCAGCAGCCCTTTCGCCGAAGAGGCCGCGACCGGGTCCTGTGCGTGGCTCAACAGCCAGCCCTGCAAGGCCGCCGGCGTCACCCGGCGCGTGCCCAGCGCATCGGCAAACCGCTCTGCCAGCGCCTCTTCGCCGGGAAAGAACCGACGGAACAGGTCAGCCGCCACCGAGGCCGGAACCGGCCCCAGTTCAAGGTGCACATCCGCCCGCCCCGGCCGGATCAGCGCCGGGTCCAGTCGCTCGGGGTGGTTGGTGGTCATGACCAGCACCCGCCCTTCCTGTGCCGCCACCCCGTCGATGGCGTTCAGAAGCCCGGAAAAGCTGATGCCCGAACGCGCCTCGCCCTGCCCGCGTCCGGCAAAGCTGGCGTCGATGTCCTCCAGCACCAGGAAAGCGCCCTTGGGGGCCGAGGACAACCCGCTACGCAGGTCCTCGTCGGTCAATCCCGGGCTGGCCAGGCTCACGCTGGCAAGGTCCTTGCCCAGGTCACTGGCCAGCGCCCGAATCACGCTGGACTTGCCCGTGCCCGGCGGACCGTACAGCAGATAACCCCGCCGCCAGGGCACGCCACGCGTCCGGTACCAGTCCTCGTTTTCATAGAACCAGGCCATGTCGTCGCGCAGCCGCTCGATCCGGTCGTCCTCGGCCAGGATCGTCTCCAGCGCCCGGCGCGGCATCTCGCAGACATGGTCCCACCAGTCGCCACGCAGAACATGCAGGATCGGCGCGCGCTCTTCCTCGGCAGCGCACATCGCGGCCCCGTCATCGACCCAGCCGCGCAGCACCTCGGAGCGCCCGAACAGCATGGTCACGGTCAGGACCTCCATCGGGCCGCCATCGCCACCGACACGGGTCTTTTCACGCAGGGACCGCTCGAACGAACACAGCCGCCCGCCATGCAGGAACCAGTGGCGCCCTTCCGCAGGGGCAAATATCTCGGCCCGGCCCGCGCGGACACCTGTCGCCTGCACCTGCCGGATGCGCCGCAGCACGCCCTTGCGGTCCAGCCAGACATAGAGATGCCGGTAGGCCTCGGACCGGTTGTCGACGGTCAGCGACACCGCCCAGCGGCGCCGCGCCTGCGCGCGGGCCATGCCATAGACCATGCGCAGGATGCCGATCGCGGCCCCGAAGGCGCCCAGCGCCAGGCCACCGGCAAAGAAATCGCTGCCCACCGCCCGGGTGAGCATCTCTGTCAGGAAATTGTCCATTGGATCATCGGCGCAATACACGCCGCTCTTGGAAAATCAGCCCCGCGCAGGGGCATTCGGGTCTTAAAGGATCTGGCCCGTGAGGGCGTCTGGCATGTCGATTGTCATAGGCGCCCTCCTTTCCGTCGAGGTGTTTCGGATGCGCCCTGATACCGCCGCCCCGCGATTCGGGCCAAGTGAGGTTTTCCTGACGCCCCGGGCCGCCGTGGCCGGAATGCCACATGCCTCACCTTGACAGCCCGCCCGCAAAGGCACATCCCACGGCGCATGACGGCACGAAGGAGCGCGGAAATGGCGGGCAAGAAACCGCAACTGGTCTACACCCTGCTGGTCGAGGTCGGCCGCAAGTCCGGCGACGGGCTGCCCGGCAAGGCGACAGGCGCGGCGCTCATGTGCTACGCCTCCGGCGTGGACGAGGCCGAGGCCGTGCGTGAGACCGTCGCCATCCTGAAACAGGCGGACATGGCGCCGCTGGACGTCACCGGCTACGGCACCCGCGAGGAACGCGAGGCGCAGGGCCACGAGATCGACGACGACGAAGCGGCACTTATGGATCGCGCGCTGGCGGAAAACGCGGTGATCGTGGCGCAGGTCTCGCCCTTCTTCGACTAGGGCAAGCGGCTTTGAAGCCGCTTGAAACGCGCCGCACGGCGCGTTCACAAGGCCCTTCGAAGGGCCTTGGCCGCCCTCCGTTCAGGCCGCCCGCGCCTCGGCCAGCGTGATCGCCTCGAAAGGCGCCAGCACTTTCAGCGCCCGGCCGCCATGTTCCGGCATCAGCCCCGGCGGCACCTCCGCCAACAGGGTTTCGCTTAGAACCGCGCGGTGCCGCCGCAGCCGCCCGACGTAGAGGCTCTCTATCCCCGCACCCTCGGAGACCAGCGCCTCGGGCCCCGGCAACAGCAGCTGGTGCCATGTGACCAGCGGCCCCATGTCCTCGAAGACAGCCGCACGCCCGTTCACCAGCGCCGAGGCGGGCACAAGCACCGCTTCGCAGCCAAAGAGATAGGCAACATCCGCGCCAGAGACGACCAGGCTCTGGCCCGGCGCCACGACCAGGTCCGCGCGCAGCCCGAAATAAGGCGCCCGCAGGCGCACCGGGCAGAACGAGCCCCGCGCCGGAACGTTGCGCGCCAGATGCGCCAGCACCGGCACCACCGCCCCGCCCTGCGTCAGCACCGTGTCTCCACAACGCAGGTCCGATAAGGGCCGCGCCCCCTGCGGCGTCTCGACCAGTGTCGCCGCATCCAGCGTCGGCATCGGCCCCAGCGGTTCGACCGCCTCGCTGAACGCACAGAGCGGCAACCCCTTGCCGTTCAGGGCCAGCACATCCGCCGCCAGCATCGGCGGCGGGGCCGCAACCTCGCGCAGCGCCAACAGGGTTCCGTCCGTGCGCTCCGCCGCGAACCGCCCCCGCCGCGCCGGGCTGTCCCAGGCATAGGTGATCCGCAGGCTGCCCTCGCGGCGGTCCAGGTCCACTGGCAGCACCGCCTGCACAACCCGGGCCCCCTGCGTCACCACCAGCGCCAGTCCCTCGCCCGGCAGGGCCGTCAGCGACAGGCTCCCCGGCCAGGGCGTCTCGCGCTCCAGCGTCAGCAGCCGCTCGGGCCGGGTCGCGCCCGTGACCGGGATCTCGACCATCAGTGTCCCGCGCGGCACCAGGCGCCCGGGCGCGCTGTCTGCCCAGTTGGGCCGCAGCCAGCGCCCACCTTTATCCGCCACAGCAATCCAGCCCATGCTGCCTCTCTTTTCCCCGCATGGATCAGCCCTAGCACGACCACCCCTCCCGCGCCATTTGCCAAGCGCCGCAGGGCGGGGTAGCCCTGTGCCACGTCACACCAAGGAGCCGCCGATGACCACCGATCCGGTCGATCTCACCGCCCGCCTCGTGCAATGCCCCTCTGTCACGCCGGAAGAGGGCGGCGCCCTTGTCCTGTTGCAGGACCTGCTGGAAGGCGCGGGCTTTGCCTGCACCCGTGTCGATCGCGGCGGCGTATCCAATCTCTTTGCCCGCTGGGGCGACAAGAGCCACGCCCGCAGTTTCGGCTTTAACGGGCATACCGACGTGGTGCCCATCGGCAACCCGGATGACTGGACCTTCGATCCCTTCGGCGCCCAGGTCGAGGACGGGTTCCTCTATGGCCGCGGCGCCACCGACATGAAATCCGGCGTCGCCGCCTTTGCCGCCGCCGCCGTAGATTTCGTGCGTGAGACGCCGCCGGACGGCGCCCTGATCCTGGCCATCACCGGCGACGAAGAGGGCGACGCGGTGGACGGCACCACCGCCCTGCTCGACTGGATGTCCGACAACAACGAAAAGATGAGCGTCTGCATCGTGGGCGAACCCACCTGCCCCGACCACATGGGCCAGATGATGAAGATCGGGCGGCGCGGCTCGATGAGCGCCTGGTTCACCGTCACCGGCAAGCAGGGCCATTCCGCCTATCCGCATCGCGCGGTGAACCCGATGCACGCGATGGCGAGGCTGATGGATCGGCTGGCCTCGCATGAACTGGACCGGGGGACAGAGCATTTCGATCCCTCGACGCTGGCCGTCGTCACCATCGACACCGGCAACCCGGCCACCAACGTGATCCCGGCGCAGACCCGGGGCACGGTCAACATCCGCTTCAACGACACCCACACCGGCGCCACGCTGTCGGACTGGCTAAGGGACGAGGCCGCCAAGGTGGATGCCGAATTCGGAACCTCCACCGAGGTCGACATCAAGATCTCGGGTGAGAGCTTTCTCACCCCGCCCGGACCGCTGTCGGACCTCGTCTCGCGTGCCGTGGCGGTCGAGACCAACATCACGCCAGAGATGTCCACCACCGGCGGCACCTCGGACGCGCGCTTCGTCAAGGATCACTGCCCGGTAGTGGAATTCGGGTTGGTGGGCAAGACCATGCACGCGGTCGACGAACGGGTCGAGATCGCCCATGTGCACCAGCTCAAGGCGATCTACACCCGGATGCTGCGCGACTACTTCGCCTGACCGCCGCCATGCAACGCACCCTGATCGTCATGGTCAAGGAACCGCGCCCCGGGCGGGTCAAGACCCGGCTGGCGCGCGAGATCGGCAGTGTGGCCGCCGCCTGGTGGTTCCGGCACCAATGCGCCCGCCTGTTGCGGCGCCTGCGCGATCCGCGCTGGCGGATCATGCTGGCGGTCTCGCCTGACCGCGACGGCATGGCCTCGCGTTGCTGGCCCGAGGACCTCGCCCGCCTGCCACAGGGCAGTGGCGATCTCGGCGACCGCATGGCCCGGGCCATGCGCGCCGCGCCCCCCGGCCCGGTCTGCGTGATCGGCGCCGATATTCCCGGCATCACGCGCGCCGCGATCTGGCGGGCCTTCCGCGCCCTGGGCGGGGCGGAGGTGGTCTTTGGCCCTGCAGAGGATGGCGGGTATTGGCTGGTCGGCGTGCGCAACGCCCGTCAGGTGCCGCAACGGCTCTTCGAAGGCGTCCGCTGGTCCAGCGAACACGCCCTTGCCGATACGGAATATTCCGTGGCGGGCCGCCGCATCGCCCGCATCGACAAGCTGTCCGACGTGGACACGCTGGCCGATCTGACCGCAATGCGCCCCCGAAGCCCGGCCCGAACTGGTTGCGAAAGGCAGGATCATCGGCCTAGATGCCCTAGTGCGTAGGGCGTGACGGCAAAACCGTCCCAGGTATCGCCAGCGACAAACGCCTTGTCCGGCAAGACATTGCAAAGGGCCAGACATGACAAGAGGCTTGATTTCGCTCGGATCACGCAGCCTGGTTTATCTCTTCGCCTTCTTCCCGCTGTTCTATCTCGCCTACAAGTTCCACGTCCCCGATTTCGGCGGCAACGACTATTTCAGGTACTACGAGATGTACCTGCACCCCTTGGACTTGCGGGCCACCCAGGAACCCTGGGTCCTGCGCCAGGTCCAGGCGCTGATCGTCAATGCGCTCTACCAGTTGGGCGCCGACTACGAGACAGAAATCGCCTTCGACAGGGCGGGGTACGACCGCAGTATCTTTTTCTCGGCCCTCGTGGTCAATTCCCTGTCGGTGGTCCTGTCGGCGGCTCTCCTGGGGCGGTTCATGGAACGCCGGGCCGGCAAGGCCGATCTGGTGTCCTGGGGCCTGCCCGTCGTGATGGGGTTCAATTTCAGCCTGGTCTTTTTCGCCTTCTCTGGCCTGACCGAGGGGCTGTCGCTGCTGATGTTCACCGTCGCCTACCTGGGCTACCGCGCCGGACACTTCCGAACCACTTCCCTTGTCGTTCTGGTGGCGGCCTTTCAACGCGAGCTTATCCCGCTGATCCTTCTGGGCCTCGTCGCCGTAGATCTGCTGCGCCCCGGCGCGCAGAGCGCCAGACAAGCCAGGCTGGGAGTTCTGGTCTGCGCCACTATCAGCCTCGCCACGAACGTCGCCCTGCGCCTGATCCTCTCGGGCGGAGCGCAGACCAGCCGGGTGTCACCAACCGCGCTGATCGAGGCCTTGTCGGGCCTGTCGCCGCCGGACAGGGCCTTCATCTTCCAGGTTGTCCTGACGCAGAACTTCGCCTTTATCGTCGCCCTGGCGTGGATCATGTTCCGGCTTGCGACCGGGAGGGCGCCACGCACCGGCGGCACCTCCGTCATCGACTTCGGCGTAACCTTTGCCCTGGTGCTGGTTGCCGGGCTCGCCGCCGAGGTGGGGAACAACATCGGGCGCCTGCTGATCTTCTGCTCGCCAAGCCTTGCTCTCATTCTGGCCCGGATCACGCGCGACTGGGCCTCGGTTCAGAACGGAATAAGCTCGCAAGACCCGCCGGCCTCTGGATCCTCGGGATGAAGGCGCAGGCCACGGCATCCGGGCCGCGCATTAAATCGACATGACGCCGCCTTGCGGCCATGCTACGCCATTCCCATGAGCAAGCTGCCCACCAAGGCGGATGTCCTCGACTGGATCTCCGCCAACCCGACCCTCACCTCGAAACGCGACATCGCCAAGGCCTTTGGCATCAAGGGGGCTGACCGGATCGACCTCAAGCGCATCCTGCGCGAGCTGGAGGACGAGGGGCACCTTGAAAAACGCCACAAGACCTACCGCGATCCCGACCGCCTGCCCCCCGTCAGCGTGCTGCAGGTCAAGGCCCCGGACGAGAACGGTGATCTCTTTGCCCGGCCCCTGGAATGGCATGGCGAAGGTGTGGAACCCACGGTCCTCATCATCGCCCGCGCCAATGACCCGGCCCTTGGCGAAGGTGACCGCATCCTGGCCCGGCTGCAGGTGGTGCACCATGCAGATCACAACTACGAGGCCCGCCTGATCCGCCGCATCGGCACCTCGCCCCGCAAGGTGGTGGGCATCTTCCGCAAGGGCGCCGAGGGCGGGCGCATCCTGCCCATCGACAAAGGCTCGGACAAGGAGTGGACGGTGGCGCCCGACGCCTCGGGCGGTGCCCAGGACGGAGAGCTGGTCGAGGCGGAACAGGCCGGGCCCAAGGGCCGCATGGGCCTGCCCAAGGCCCGCATCGTGCTGCGGCTGGGCGATCCCACCGCGCCCCGCGCCGTGTCCCTGATCGCGATCCACCAGCACGGCATTCCCGACGATTTCCCCGAGAATGTCCTCGCCGAGGCCGACAGCATGAAGCCCGCCGGCCTCAAGGGCCGGACCGACCTGCGCGACCTGCCGCTGATCACCATCGACCCATCCGATGCGCGCGACCATGACGACGCGGTCTTTGCCGAACCGGACGAGGACCCGCAGAACGAGGGCGGACATGTCCTCTGGGTCGCCATCGCCGACGTGGCCCATTACGTCACGCCCGGGTCCGCGCTGGACCGCGAGGCCAAGATGCGCGGCAACTCCTCGTATTTTCCCGACCGTGTGGTGCCGATGCTGCCCGACCGACTGTCCGGCGATCTCTGCTCGCTGCACGAGGGCGTACCACGCGCCTGTATCGCCGCGCGTATCCGCATTGACGCGACCGGCAACAAGCTGGGGCAAAAGTTCTACCGCGCCCTCATGCGCTCGCCCGCCTCGCTGAGTTACCAAGAGGTACAGGCCGCCATCGACGGTCAGCCCAACGACAAATGCGGCCCTCTTCTGGACCCGGTGCTGAAGCCGCTCTACGCCGCCTATGCCGCCCTGCGCGCCGCCCGCGAACGCCGCCAGCCGCTGGACCTCGACCTGCCGGAACGCAAGATCCGGCTGGATGACGACGGCAAGGTGACCTCGGTCGATTTCGCCGACCGGCTGGACGCGCACAAGCTGATCGAGGAATTCATGGTGCTGGCCAATGTGGTCGCCGCCGAAACCCTGATTGCCAAGGACACGCCGCTGCTGTTCCGCGTCCACGAGGAACCGCCCCAGGACAAGCTGGAGTCCCTGCGCGACACGGCCGAGGCCGCCGGGCTGACCCTGGCCAAGGGGCAGGTGCTGAAAACGCGCCACCTCAACCAGTTGCTGCACCAGGCCGCCAAGACCGGCGAGGCCGAACTGATCAACCTCGCCACGCTGCGGTCGATGACGCAGGCCTATTACAGCCCCAAGAACTTCGGGCACTTTGGGCTGGCGCTGCAGAACTACGCGCATTTCACCTCGCCCATCCGGCGCTATTCGGACCTGATCGTGCACCGCGCCCTGATCACCGCCCACAAGTGGGGCGATGACGGGCTCAGCCAGCAGGATATCGAAAAACTGGAAGCCACGGGCCAGCAGATTTCCGACACGGAACGCCGGTCGATGATGGCCGAGCGCGACACCACCGACCGCTACCTTGCGGCCTATCTCTCGGACCGGCTGGGGGCGGAATTCACCGGTCGCGTGTCCGGCATTGCCAAGTTCGGCCTCTTCGTCAAACTGGACGAGACCGGCGCCGACGGGCTGGTGCCCATCGGCACGCTGGGCAACGAGTATTTCCATTTCGACCGGGACGCCGGCACCCTGATGGGGGGCGACACAGGCCGGGTCATCGGGCTTGGAATGCGCGCGCGGGTCAAGCTGGTCGAGGCGGCGCCCGTCACCGGCGGCATCGCCTTTGAACTGCTGGAACTGGACGACGAGGAATACGAAAGCCGCCAGGGCGGGCGCTTTTCCCGTGGCAAGGGGCGCGGGCGCGGCAAGCCCGGCCCGAACCCGCGCCGCAAGGCGGCCAAGGCCAAGACCAAGGACGCCAAGACAAAGCGTAAGGTGACACGCAAACGCCGCTCAAAGGACTAGAGCGCCAGCGGCAACCCGGCGTAGAGCCGCGCTCGCCCCCGGGCGACGTAGCCCATAAGGCTCTCGCGCGCCCGCAGGTTGGCTCGCAGCGGTGTCTGTACCGGCAGGTGGTCGATCATGCTCGGCACCGGCAACGTGCATGCATCCGCCGCCGAAGGGCCATCGCCGAACAGCCAGTCCCACTCGCCCAGCTGTACCGTCAGAGCGTCCAGGTCGGCGCTCATCTGGATCAACCAGCGCAGGATCAGGGTGCTGTCGGGGACGATACCGTCGGGCGTGTGCAAGGCCGGCAGTCTGCCCAGCGGGGCCTTGCACGGGTCAGGGTGCCATTCGGGCCGCCAGGCCTGACCTGACCTGACCTGACATCTGCAAGAGGATCATCGCCTTGCGGCAATCCATCATGTTCGGAAAACGCACCGCGGAGACGGCGGGAAATTGCATGCCGTGTCGCGGATGGCTTCGCAATCCGGCCCGGGCACGCTAATCTCTTGTAAAACCAAAGAGCAGCAGGACCCGACCGATGATGTGGCGTGCAACAACCGGGCTGATCGCCCTGACCCTGTCGGCCCCGCTGGTGGCGGCAGAGGCGGTCGACGTGTCGCTACGCCCCGTCGCCCGAGGAGAGCTTGCGACCCGCGTGACCGACCGCGCCATTCCCGCCTCTCCCCGGCCCGTGGGTCGTGGCGAGGCCCCCGAGGTCGAGGACCGCCCGCTGATCGTCAACGGCGTGCCCGAGGATGAACTTGAGGTCGTCAGCCGCGCCGCCACGCTGCCCCCCAGCCTGCTGGCCCCGTCCGGCTCGCTGCGCCCCGTCCTGAGGCCAGCCGCGCTGGAAACATTGGCCGCCCATTCCGCCCGGATCACCGGCACGCAGGCCGGGTTTCGCGCCTGGGTGCGCGATTTCCGCCCCCGCGCGCTGGAACAGGGGATCGAACCCGCGGTCTTTGACGCCGCCTTCAAGGGGACAGAGTTCGACCGCAAGGTGGTAGAACGCGACCGCAACCAGTCCGAGTTCACCAAGACGATCTGGGACTACCTCGACAGCGCCGCCTCGGCGACACGCATCCGCAACGGCAAGGCCGCCCTGAAAAAACACCGAAAGCTGCTGGAAAAGATCGAGGCGGACTACGGCGTGCAGAAAGAGGTCGTCGTGGCGATCTGGGGGCTGGAATCTGCCTATGGCACCTTTCGTGGCAGCACCCCGGTGATCGAGGCGATGGCCAGCCTGGCCTATGATGCCCGCCGCGCCGAGTTCTTCGAGGGTGAGCTGATCGACGCGCTGAAGATCCTGCAGGACGGGCACACAACGCAAAAGAACCTGCGCGGCTCCTGGGCCGGGGCGATGGGACACACCCAGTTCATGCCCGGGTCCTTTCAGCGCCTCTCGGTGGATCACGACGGCGACGGCAAGCGCGACATCTGGGGCGACGATCCCGCCGACGCGCTGGCCTCGACTGCCAATTACCTGAAATCCAACGGCTGGAAGACCGGCGTGCCTTGGGGCGTCGAGGTCCAGCTGCCCAAGGATTTCGACTATATGCAGGCCAAGCGCGAGGTTACGCGCCTGCCCTCGGAATGGGCAGACCTGGGTGTGCTCGACACGGATGGCAAAGCTGTCGGGGATTTCGGTCCGGCCTCGGTGCTGCTGCCCGCCGGCCATACGGGCGCGGCCTTTCTTGTCTTCGACAATTTCGAGGTGATCGAGACCTACAACACCGCCGACGCCTACGTGATCGGCGTCGGCCACCTGGCCGACCGCATTGCGGGCGGCAAACCGATCCAGGGCAAATGGCCCCGGGGCGACCGCGCTCTGACCTTCAAGGAACGCATCGAGCTGCAACAGAGGCTGACCGCCGCCGGGTTCGACACCGAGGGCATCGACGCCAAGATCGGCCCGCTGACGGTCGAGGCCGTGCGCCAGTACCAGAAGTCGCAGGGGCTGGTGCCCGACGGCTATGCCTCGCTGGCGGTGCTAAAGCGCCTGCGATAGGGCTCGCCGGCTTCAGAACCCGCGTTCCTCGCAGGGGCCACCGGCGAAACAGCTGTGGACCCGGTCCAGCTCACGCCGGTGCGGGTTCGGGTAGAGCCAGCTGCCGCAGGGGTCTGCCTGCAGCACCCGCTTGCCGTTTTCATGCTTGATGAAGGCCAGGTAGCGGGCGCCGCTTTTCGGATGGGCGCACCAGGGGCCGAAACAGAGCACCCGCAGGATGACATTCGCCTGGAACAGGGTGTCAAATCCGTTCATGTCCAGGGAATGGCCGATGAACTGGGCGCGCAGATCGGTTTGTGGCGGGACCCGGTCCTGCCGGCCCCAGTCGACCTTGGGCAGGCGCCCCTCGTCGAAATCGAGCCGCCCGACGGCAATGCCCCAGCGATCGCCCGACTCCTCGGCGGCCTTGAAATCGCGCACCGGGTCCGCCGGGCGGCAGGACAAGGCCAGCGCCGGGGAGGCCGCCAGCAGAGACAGCGAGAGGGCCAGCCACCGCATCACAGGTGCGCCCGGAAAGCGTCGACGACCTGTTCGTAGACCGGGCGCTTGAACGGCACGATCTGTTCCACCACCTCATCGGCGGACAGCCAACGCCATTCCGAGAATTCCTGGTGATCGTCCGCGTCCAGCCGCACCTGGTCATCGGTGCCGTGAAAGCGCAGCAGGAACCATTTTTGCTCTTGCCCCTTGTAGCGGCCCTTCCAGATCCTCGGCACGATGTCATGCGGCAGGTCGTAGGCGATCCAGCCCTCGGTTTCCGCCTCGACGGTGACCAGGTCGCGGGTCACGCCGGTTTCCTCTTCCAGTTCGCGCAACGCCGCCTCGCGCGGGTCCTCACCCTTGTCGATGCCGCCCTGCGGCATCTGCCAGGCGGGCGGCTCATGCGGCTGGCGGTCGATGCGCTGGCCGACAAAGGCATGGCCCTGCGCGTTGACCAGCATCACGCCGACGTTGCGGCGGTAGGGAAGGGCGGCGATGTCATCGGGGGTCATGGGGCGGGTCTTGCTCACCTTGGGCCTCTTTGTACGTTTTTCCGGAAACCGCGTACGTTTTGTACGAACCGTACAGGATCCGCAGCAACTCCTGCCCCGTCGCGCATACACCAGCCGGGCGCGTTTTCAAAGCCACGGGGCGCACAGCTTGCGCGGCATTCGAAACGAAAACCGGCGGCCAGGTGGCCGCCGGTGTGCTCTTTTCTCAATCAGGACAGCCTCAGTCCTTGGGGCCCAGTGCCGACAGGCCCTTGAGGATGTCGATGGCATAGGCCAGCTGGTAATCCTCTTCGCGCAGGCGGGCAGCGGCCTCGGCCTTGGCCCGGTCACGCTCGATCTGCTCGATTTCCTCGGGCGTCAGCGAGTCGTTGTCCAGGCGGCCACGCAGGTCGGCCTCGGAGCGGGTGAAGGGATTGGCTGCCGGCTCCTCCGCGGGTTCCGCATTGGGATCGCGGCGCGGCTGCGCGACCACGATATCGGGCGAAACGCCCAGCGCCTGGATCGACCGACCCGAGGGCGTATAATAGCGCGAGGTGGTCAGGCGCATCGCGCCGTTGCCCCGCAGCGGCATGACGGTCTGGACCGATCCCTTGCCAAAGCTCTTGGTGCCGACGACGATGGCGCGGCGGTGATCCTGCAGCGCACCCGCCACGATTTCCGAGGCGGAGGCAGAGCCGCCGTTGATCAGAACGACCAGCGGTTTACCCTCGGCCAGGTCGCCGGGCTGGGCGTTGTAACGGTCACCATCAGCCGGATCGCGGCCCCGGGTCGAGACGATTTCGCCTTTGTCGAGGAAGGCATCGGCCACCATGATCGCCTGGTTCAGCAGGCCACCGGGGTTGTTGCGCAGGTCGACGACAAAGCCGTTCACCTTGTCGATACCGCCCGCATCTTCGACTTGCTTGGCGATGCCGTCGGCGAGGTTCGGGAAGGTCTGGTCGTTGAAGGTGGTGATGCGCAGCACCACGGTTTCGCCTTCGGTGCGCGACCGCACGGCGGTCAGCTTGATCGTGTCGCGTATGATCGAGACATCAAAGGGTTCCTCGACACCTTCGCGGACCACGGTGATCACGATTTCCGAGCCGACCGGCCCGCGCATCATTTCGACCGCCTCGTCCAGGGTCAGGCCCAGGAGGCTTTCACCGTCGACATGGGTGATGAAGTCACCGGCCTCGATCCCCTCTTCCATTGCCGGGGTGCCGTCCATGGGAGAGACCACCTTGACGAAGCCGTCTTCCTGCGTGACCTCGATCCCCAGGCCGCCGAATTCACCACGCGTCTGCACGCGCATGTCGGCAGCATCGTCGGGGGCAAGATAGCTGGAATGCGGGTCGAGCGAGGTCAGCATGCCGTTGATCGCGGCCTCGATCAGGTCCTTTTCGTCGACTTCCTCGACGTATTGCGCGCGGATGCGTTCAAAGATGTCGCCGAAAAGGTCGAGCTGCTCATAGACGCTTTCCGGACGGCTGCCCTCTTGCGCCAGCAGCGGACCCACCAATTGGGTCGTCGCCACGATGGACGCCAGGGTGCCGCCGACGGCGGCCATCACGAATTTCTTCATACCTCAATCATCCCTTGTCGGTTGTGAACCACCGAAGTGGGTCCTCGGGCACGTCGCCCTCTCTGACCTCTATATAGAGCGTTTCCGAACGGCCTCCGCCAGCCCCCTCACCCGAAGGTGACATATTATTGCCGGCAGGCCCACCCATCAGCCCCACGGGCGCCCCGGCGGCCAGGACCTGTCCAGTCTCACCGAACACCGTGTCCATCCCCGCCAGCACGAACATCAGGTCCGCCTGCGGTTCCAGGATCACCACCAGGCCGTAGTCCAGCAGCGGTCCGGCATAGCGGATCGTGGCGGCGGCGGGGGTTGTCACCAGCGCACCGGGGCGGGTGGCAAGGACGATGCCGGGGCGGGACACGCCCGCCGCGTCACGATCCCCGGCCCCGTGCAGAACCACGCCGCGCACCGGCAAGGGCAGACTGCCCTTGCGATCGGCAATCGGCGGCAGCGGCGGGCCGGTCTCATCCTCGGCGATCTTTGCCAGGCCCGAGGCAAAGCCCTGCAGCGTCTCGGTCGAGGCGATCAGCAGTTCGGTCCGGATCGGGTCCTCGGTAAAGCGGCGCGGCAGATCGGTGCGGTCGGCGATGGCCTGGCTGAGCGCGGTGCGCGCCGCCTGCACGCCGCTCAGCCCCTCTTGCAGGGTGTCGGCGGCGTTCTGTTGCAAGGACCGCAGGGCCGTAACCTCTTCGAGATCGGCGCGCAGCTCGGCCGCCTGGGCGGCCAGTCCCGGTGTCAGGGCCGCGACCAGCATCCCCGACCGGGCCGCATCCAGCGGACCGCCCGGATGCACCATCGTGCGCGGCGCGGCGCGGTCCCCCACCGCCATCAGCGCCCCCAACAGGCGGGCCACCTCGGCCTCTTGCGCGGACAGCTTGCGGCTGAGTTCCGTTTCCCGGATGGTCGCGGCGCGCAGCCCTTCGCGCATGGCGGTCAGCCCGTCCTCGTAGGCGCGCACCGTGTCGGTCAGGGCGGCCACCCGGTCCTGCGCCTCGTCGGCGGTGTCCAAGAGGACAGAGGCCGCCTCCAGCGCCTCGGCGGCAGCGCGCGCCTTCTCCCCCGCGTCCTGCGCGGCCAGCGGCGTGGCAACCAGACAAAGGATCAGCGCCAGCGGTTTCACGCGATCAGGCTTTCCCCGGTCATTTCCTCGGGCTGCGGCAGGTCCATCAGTTGCAGCAGGGTCGGCGCCACATCCGCAAGCCGACCGTCGCGCAGCTTTTCGACACCGGGCGCACCATAGAGGATCACCGGCACGAGGTTCGTCGTATGCGCCGTATGCGGGCCGCCGGTTTCCGGGTCCACCATCGTTTCGCAGTTGCCGTGGTCGGCAATCACCAGCAGCGCGCCGCCGGTCTGTTCCAGCTTGTCGACGACCTGGCCCAGCCCGTCATCCACGGCCTCGCAGGCCTTCATCGCCGCCTGCAGGTCGCCGGTATGGCCCACCATGTCGGGGTTGGCAAAGTTCACCACGATCAGGTCATAGCCCTTGTCGATCGCCTCAAGGAACTTCTCGGTGACTTCCGGTTCGGACATCTCCGGTTGCAGGTCATAGGTCGCCACCTTGGGCGACTTGGGCATGAACCGGTCCTCCTGCGGCTCGGGCGTTTCCTTGCCACCGTTGAGGAAGAAGGTCACATGCGGGTACTTCTCGGTTTCCGCGAGGCGAAATTGCGTCTTGCCCTGTTTCGCCACCCATTCGCCCAGCGTGTTGACGATCTTCCTCTTGGGATAGGCGGTGGTCATGTAGGCGTTGTGCCGGTCGGAGTATTCGACCATGCCCAGCAGGGCCGACAATTCGGGTTTGTCGCGTTTGAACCCGTCGAACTCCGGGTCCCCGATGGCAGACAGGATCTCTCGCGCGCGGTCGCCCCGGAAGTTGATGAAGAACAGCCCGTCGCCTTTCTCCATGCCCTTGTAACCCTTGATGATGAATGGTTCGATGAACTCATCCGTCTGGTCCAGATCGTAGCAGGTGACGATGCCCTCGGACGGATCTTCCAGGGTGTCCCCCTTGCCCTCGACCACGGCGCGATAGGCCTTTTCCACGCGGTCCCAGCGATTGTCACGGTCCATCGCAAAATAGCGGCCACTGACCGTCGCGATGCGCGCGCCTTCGGGCAAGGCAATGTCGAAGGCCTGCACCTGCTTTGCGGCCGAGGTCGGCGCCACGTCACGCCCGTCGGTGATGACATGGATGAGGACCTTGAGCCCCTGATCGGTCAGAACCTTCGCCGCCGCCAGCAGGTGATCGGTATGCGCGTGCACCCCCCCGTCCGAGGTCAGCCCCATGAGATGCGCTGTGCCCCCGGCATCCTTGACCGTGGCGGCAAAGTTCAGGATGGCGTCATTGTCGTAGAAAGACCCGTCCTCGATGGCCAGGTCGATCTGGCCAAGGTCCATCGCCACCACCCGGCCGGCGCCGATATTGGTGTGCCCGACCTCGGAATTGCCCATCTGCCCGGTCGGCAGGCCGACGTCGGGGCCGTGGGTGATCAGCGTCGCATGGGGACAGGTGGCCATCAGCCGGTCCATCGTGGGGGTATTGGCCAGTTTAGGGGCGTTGTTCGCCTCCTCCTCGCGCAGGCCCCAACCGTCGAGGATCGTGAGAATGACGGGTTTCATCGGCAATGCCCTCCGAGGATTGTACCCCAGCGGTTTAACAGGGGCGAACCGGGATGTGGAGGGGGTATACCTGTGGCAAACGCAGGCCTGGCTGTCCCGCTGGCGACACGGAATCAAGAGGTTACGGTTGTCCGGCCACGTCGGCACGGCCCTTGGGCGGGTTGACGCCGGGATCGGGGTGCGGAATTTCTGCCCGTCCGGGACTTCGGGACCAGGTCATGCCCCGCATTCCCGCGCCCGGAACTCGTGATAAGATGCGAGGGAATGGGGGTGAAACCGCGCCCGCGAAGTCAAGGAACCAGGCGAACAGGATGAGTGCCCGAAACCCGATCCCCCTGTTTGTCACCGGATTGATGGCGTTCCTCTTCGTCGTGCTCGTTGCCCTCGTCTACAGCGCCTCGTCCCGCGCGGCGCGGTTTGACCGCGACGGGGTCGAGACCGGGGCGATCCTTGTCTCTGTCCGCACGCAACGCACGCAGAGCCAGCCCGAAAAACCGCCACGCTATCGCCATTATGCAACCGTCCGCTTTGCGGTGAACGGACAGGTCATCACGAGTGAGGCACAGGTAACTCTGGATTTCCTGCGCGCTCATGACCCGGGGTCGGAGGTGCAGGTGCGTTACCTGCGCGGCGCCCCCGAAACGGTGCTGGTCGACCCGCTGTTCCAGAGCCGGGGCATAGCGCTGGCCTGGATGTTCCTGATCTTCTTCGCAGGCTGCCTGATCTGGCCGCTGATCCGGCGTTGGCGGGCGCGGCGCGTGCCTGCCGGCGAGGTCCCGGATCAGGTCCGGGACGAGCGGGCGCAAGTTGCCCGTCGCCGCCCCAAGGCCGGGCCGCTGCCGCGCTGGGTGCGGGTTGTCTCTGTCCTGATGATGCTCTGCGCGCTGGGGTCGTTCTTTACCCTGTCGATCTGGTTGCGCTACGCAGTCGAGGCTTGGGCCCTTCCGCATGTCGGCTGGGTCAGCCTGCCGCTGGCGATGGCGGCGATGCTGGTGCCGCCTGTGGGGTTCGGACTGGTGAATTTCGCGCTGATCTGGGGGGTGCAAAGGTATCGGCGGGAGGCGGGGTGAACCCCGCCCTACGGCGGCGCGAAACTGACTGGTGGGGAGGCGTAGGAACGTTCTAGAGGGCCGTTTCATAACGCTACTTCCGTGGAAGGTATCAAGCGGGCGGTTTTTTTTGCGACAAATTGCCTGTCCGGTAGGGCCGGTCAGAGCCTTAAAAGAGTCGGCTGTCTTGAATTGCGAAATACGCGTTCCCATTTTCGTGATCTAAACCCAAGGAGAATTTAAATGAACATCAGCGAATCAGATGTGCGAGATGCCGCCATAAGAGAGCTAGCGGCATCACCAACGGGCTCACTAACGACATCGGAGCTAATTGAAAGTTTGACGATGACGATGGAGCCGACCGGGCAAGATGCGGAGATTTTGGATGGCCGCGGGGACACCTATTTTTCCCAGAAAGTCAGGAACTTGGTTAGTCATCGCAACCAATCCACTGGCTTGCAGGCGCGAGGTCTCGCCGAATATGATGCGAATAACGAAAGCTGGACGATCACGAACGCCGGGCGAAAGTACGAAGCACAGCTGGAAGCTTGAGCTATCGATCCCTTTTTTTATAGCCGAGAGGCAACCATTTTAGTTCCGTTGGGCCTGCGTGATCTTTGTCCCAAACAAACCATGCATAAGCTGTCGTGCCACTACCTTTTCGCACCGCGTCTCTCGGGTAAAAAGTGATGCGCTCGCTAAAAACCCATACTCGGGCGGGCGCTTTCTCTCTGAAAATGCGAGTTTGACGCCCGCCCCCTTCCAAAAAAGCAAGCCTCAGTAGCAGAGCAAACTTTCGTTCAGAATTTCGCAATCCAGCATGTACAAACTCTTCTGCACTATGAAACGGCGGATTGGTAACAATGTTAGTGGCTTTGCGCATCTCTTGGGTAAAATCGACACCGGTTTCGCCATATCCCCGATCATATAGATCTGAACTAATGACCCGGTTCCCAGTCTCCTCTAGAACCGTAGACATCGCGCCGTCGCCACAAGCGCACTCCCAAATATCTCCATGGAACAATTCGTTCTCTATCAGGGCACGAGTCGCCCACCCAGGAGTGGGATAATAGTCCGGCCCTTCAAGATCAGCGACCCGCTTCAACGTCGGCTGCGGGGCTGTAACATAGATTTCGTTCATGTCTGCTCGCCTTTTCTAGTATTTATCTACGAGCACGTCCTTTCACGCAATGGCGCTGTGAATCTTTGTTAGATCAACGCCTTAGGAATTCACCCCTGCAACGACTTCACCACCAGCTCCCCTTCTTCCCGTGCCTTCATGGCCATCGCGGCGGCGTGGGCCCCGGCGGCGGTCGTGTAGTAGGGGATCTTGTCATACAAAGCGACGGACCGGATCTCGCGGCTGTCTTCGACCGCTGCCGAGCCTTCGGTGGTGTTCATCACCAGGTGCACCTTGCCGTCCTTCATCAGGTCGACAATGTTCGGGCGGCCTTCGTAGACCTTTTTCACCAGCTCGCAGGCGATGTCATGCGCGGCCAGGAAAGAGGCCGTGCCCGAGGTCGCAACGATGGTAAAGCCGAGGTCCACGAGAATGCGCGCGGTCTCGATCAGCTGGTGCGTCTTGTCCTCGTCCTTGATCGAGAAAAAGACCGTGCCCTCGGTCGGCAGATGCGTGCCTGCGCCCAGCTGCGCCTTGAGGAAGGCACGGGCAAAGGACTTGTCCCAGCCCATGACCTCACCGGTCGAGCGCATTTCCGGGCCAAGGATCGTGTCCACGCCGGGGAAGCGGGCAAAGGGCAGCACCGCTTCCTTGACCGAGAACCAGGGCATGTTCGGGTCGGCCAACGTCATCGGATCGGCCATCGGCACATCGGTGTCATAGTCGATGCTGGCCTCGTAACCGGCGCGCTTGGGGAAGGCCGAGAGCGGTTCACCGGCCATGATGCGGGCGGCGATGCTGGCAATGGCGCTGTCGGTCGCCTTGGCGACGAAAGGCACCGTGCGGCTGGCACGCGGGTTCACCTCGATCAGGTAGACCTCGTTTTCGCCCGCGGGATTGGCCTTGATCGCGAACTGCACGTTCATCAGGCCGACCACGTTCAGCGCCTTGGCCAGGGCATGGGTCTGGCGTTCGATCTCGGCCAGCACCTCGGCATCCAGCGAGTAGGGCGGCAGCGAACAGGCGCTGTCGCCCGAGTGCACGCCGGCCTCTTCGATGTGCTGCATGATGCCGGCGACATGGACGTTTTCGCCGTCACACAGCGCGTCCACGTCCAGCTCTGTCGCGCCCGACAGATAGCTGTCGAGCAGCACCGGGCTGTCGCCGGAGACCACGACCGCCTCCTTGATGTAGCGGCGCAGGTGATCCATGTCGCGCACGATTTCCATCGCCCGGCCACCCAGAACGTAGGACGGGCGGATCACCAGCGGAAAGCCGATCTCCTCGGCGATGTCCAGTGCCTGTGCGTCGGTCGAGGCGATGCCGTTCTTGGGCTGTTTCAGCCCCAGCTGGTTGACCAGCGCCTGGAACCGCTCGCGGTCTTCGGCCAGGTCGATGGCGTCGGGTGTGGTGCCCAGGATCGGAATGCCCTCGGCCTCCAGCGAATTGGCCAGCTTCAAGGGAGTCTGGCCGCCGAACTGGACGATGACACCGTGCAGCGTGCCGTTTTCCTGCTCTTTCGTCAGGATTTCCATGACATGTTCAAAGGTCAGCGGCTCAAAATACAGGCGGTCCGAGGTGTCGTAGTCGGTGCTGACGGTCTCGGGGTTGCAGTTGACCATGATGGTCTCATAGCCCGCGTCGGTCAGCGCGAAACAAGCGTGGCAGCAGCAATAGTCGAACTCGATCCCCTGCCCGATCCGATTCGGGCCACCGCCGAGGATGACCACCTTCTTGCGGTCGCTCGGGCGCGCCTCGCATTCCACTTCGCCCATGAGGGGCTCTTCGTAGGTGGAATACATGTAGGGGGTCTGGGCCTCGAACTCGGCGGCGCAGGTGTCGATACGCTTGAAGACGGCGGTCACGCCCAGCGCCTGCCGCCGTGCGCGCACGTCCTTTTCGGCAAACCCGGTGAGCTTCGCCAGGCGCGCATCGGTAAAGCCCATCATCTTGAGCGCCCGCATCGCATCTGCATCCTGTGGCAGCCCATTGGCGCGAACCTCGGCCTCGGTCCCGACGATCTCGCGGATGCGGGCCAGGAACCAGGGATCGAACATGGTGGTGCCGTGGATTTCGTCATCCGTCAGCCCGTGGCGCATGGCCTGGGCGATGGTGCGCATCCGGTCCGGCGTCTGTTCGCTGATCGCCTTGATGACGGCGGCCTTTTCCGGGGCATTCGACCAGGGATCGACACTGACCCCGGGGATCTCGACCTCGTCAAAGCCGGTCAAGCCGGATTCCATCGAGGCGAGCGCCTTTTGCAGCGACTCGTGGATGGTGCGTCCGATGGACATCGCCTCGCCCACCGACTTCATGGCGGTGGTCAGGTAGGGCTCGGAGCCGGGGAATTTCTCGAAGGCGAATTTCGGGATCTTGGTGACGACATAGTCAATGGTCGGCTCAAAGCTGGCGGGCGTGACCTTGGTGATGTCGTTGTCAAGCTCGTCGAGCGTATACCCGACAGCCAGCTTGGCGGCGATCTTGGCAATCGGGAAACCCGTCGCCTTGGAGGCCAGCGCCGAGGACCGCGAGACGCGCGGGTTCATCTCGATCACGACCATGCGTCCGTTGTCGGGATTCACCGCCCATTGCACGTTCGAGCCGCCGGTCTCGACACCGATCTCACGCAGCACGGCGATGCTGCCGTTGCGCATGATCTGGTATTCCTTGTCGGTCAGTGTCAGCGCCGGGGCCACGGTGATCGAATCGCCCGTGTGCACACCCATCGGGTCGACGTTCTCGATGGAACAGACGATGATCGCGTTGTCCGCCTTGTCGCGGACAACCTCCATCTCATACTCTTTCCAGCCCAGCAGGCTTTCGTCGACAAGGATCTGACCCACGGGCGAGGCATCCATGCCCGAACGGCAATAGTGGATGTAATCCTCGCGGTTGTAGGCCACGCCGCCGCCAGTGCCGCCCAGCGTATAGGCCGGACGGATGATGGCGGGCAGGCCGATCTCTTCGAGCTCTTCCAGCGCAAGGGCGACGCCTGCATCGAGGTCGCGCTTGCCGTTGTCCTTTTTCGGCGCGGTGATGATGGTGGCCTTGGGGTTTTCAAGGCCGATCCGGTCCATCGCCTCGCGGAACAGCTTGCGATCCTCGGCCATCTCGATGGCCTCGCGCTTGGCACCGATCATCTCGACACCGAATTTTTCCAGCACACCCATCTCTTCCAGCGCCAAAGAGGTGTTCAGGCCGGTCTGCCCGCCCATCGTCGGCAAGAGCGCGTCGGGGCGTTCCTTTTCGATGATCCGGGCGACGACCTCGGGGGTGATCGGCTCGATGTAGGTGGCGTCGGCCAGACCCGGATCGGTCATGATCGTGGCCGGGTTCGAGTTCACCAGAATGACCCGGTAGCCCTCTTCGCGCAGCGCCTTGCAGGCCTGGGCGCCGGAATAGTCGAACTCGCAGGCTTGGCCGATGATGATGGGCCCCGCTCCGATGATCATGATGGACTGGATGTCGGTACGCTTGGGCATCGGGCAGCTCCGTCTGGGCCCCGGCATGGCGCGTGCCGGGGGACACTGTTGGCAAATTGTCGGCGTTATACGCAGCGCGGGTTCAAGCGCAAGCCTCGAACAGGGTGGTACGGCACCACAGAGCGCCTATCTGACAGCAAGGTTCAGGGCAAGGGAGCGGCGAGTATGGCCATTTTGCCGGAAGAGGACAGGGCAAAGGCGCGGCGCGTCTGGCTCTGGGTCGAGTTCGCCTGTTTCTTTGCCGTGATCCCGGCCGTCATCGCGCTGGCCTTTCCGCCGGACATGATGTTTCCGCTGCTGTTCGGCTTTACCGCGCTGGGGGTCGTTCTGCTGCATATCACGCCGGGGTTCGACTGGCGGTCGCTGGGGATCGGCGCGGCCCGGGTCGACTGGCGGCTGGTGGCGGGCTTTGCGGCGGTGACGGCGGTCACCGGCTACGCAGTGGTACAGATGACCGCGCCAGAGGCCGCCTTTGCGCTGATCCGCCTCAACCCGGCGCTGATGCTGATGATCGCGGCGCTCTACCCCTTCCTGTCGGCCCTGCCGCAAGAGCTGGTCTTTCGCCCGCTGTTCTTTCGCCGGTACGGCGGCCTCTTGCCGGGCGGGACATGGCCGCCGCTGGTGCTGAACGCCACGCTCTTTTCCTTTGCCCACCTGATGTACTGGAGCTGGATCGTCGCCGGCATGACCTTTTTCGGCGGCCTTGCCTTTGCCTGGGCCTACGAGCGGCGCGGCAGTTTCGCCGAGGCGGTGGTGCTGCATGCCATCGCCGGGGTGATCCTGTTTGCGCTGGGGCTGGGTGTGTTCTTTTACTCGGGCAACGTGGTCAGGCCCTTCTAGGCCGCGCCCGTCACGGGTTTGCCCCGCCGCCACCCAGCCGGACAGAGGCCCCGGGTCAAGCCCGGGGCACCGTCAGTCATTCCGCCGCGCGCATCCAGTCACCCTGTGCGGACGGGTACAGGTAATCGCGGGTGATCGGCACCGCGGACATGGACTTGGCCAGTTGCCACTGCTGGACATGCAGGTTGCCCTGCCGGAATGAGACCTCCATCGAAACCAGGTAAAAGCGCCACATGCGCAGGAACTGTTCGTCGAACATCTCGACCACCCGGTCCCGGTTCTCTTCCAGCCGTTCGCGCCAGGCCTGCAAGGTCATGGCGTAATGGATGCGCAGCGCCTCGTCGTCGCTCTGGTGCAGCCAGTTGTCCTCGATCGCCCGATAGACCTCGGAGGCGGAGGGCGCGTAACTGCCGGGAAAGATGTACTTGTCGATCCAGGCGTTGTTGGGTCGCGGCGGGCCGTTCTTGACGATGGAATGGATCAGCGCCACGCCATCGTCGGCCATCAGGTCGCGCACCTTGCCGAAATACTCGCGGTAATGCGGCGCGCCGACATGTTCCAGCATGCCGACGCTGACGACCCGGTCGAATCGCTCTTCCAGCTTGCGGTAATCCAGAAGCAGGAAGCGCACCCGGTCCTCCAGCCCCTCGACTTGCGCCCGCGCCTGCGCCGTGGCCAGCTGGTTATCCGACAGCGTCACCCCCGTCACCTGCGCGCCGTAGTCGCGCGCCAGCGTCAGCGCCATGCCGCCCCAGCCGCAGCCGATGTCCAGCACCCGCATCCCCGGCTTGATCAGCAGCTTGTCCGCGATATGCGCCTTCTTGGCCTCCTGCGCCTCTTCCAGCGTCATGCCGGCCCTGGACCAGTAGGCGCAGGAGTACTGCATGTCCGCATCCAGGAAGATCCGGTACAGGTCGTCCGAAAGATCGTAGTGATGGGCGACATTGCGCCGGGCCGTGAACGGCGTGTTGCGCTGCAAGAACCCGCGCAGCGCGCCTTGCAGCTTGCGCGGCAGTTCGTACCAGGGCGGCAGTTCGGCGATATTTCCGCTGGGCACAAAAAGCCCCAGCAGCCCAGGCAGGTCATCCCCTTCGACCCGCAGCGTGCCCTCGGCATAGCATTCTCCCAGCGCGAGGCCGGGCCGCATCAGCAACCGGCGCACCGTGTCCGGTTCGGTCAGGATGATATGGGCCTCGGGGCCACCGCCCGGCCCGTAGGTTTCCGATTGTCCGTCGGGCATGGTCACGGTCAACTGCCCGTGCCGCAGCATCCGGCGCATCATGTTTCGAAACAGAGACTCCCACATGGCAAACCTCCTTGCGACGTTTTGGCGCGTCCTCCGGCATTGATGATTAGCAGACTCAGGTGATTCTCACCAAATAAAGCCGTCTCCCTTGACTTCCCCCGCCCCTCGGGATGTATCGGCGCCTGACTTTTGCGCATATCAAAGGGGCCCGACATGCACGCCTATCGCAGCCATACCTGTGCCGATCTGACCAAGGACCAGGTGGGTGATACCGTCCGGCTGGCCGGCTGGGTGCACCGCATCCGCGACCACGGTGGCGTGCTGTTCATCGACCTGCGCGACCACTACGGCGTGACACAGGTGCTGTGCGATCCCGACAGCCCGGTCTTCAGCCAGGTCGAGAAGGTGCGCAGCGAATGGTGCATCCGCATCGACGGCAACGTGAAGGCACGCGCCGAAAGCCTGGTGAACCCCAAGCTGCCCACCGGAGAGATCGAGGTCTACATCCGTGACATCGAGGTGCTGGGCGAGGCGCAGGAACTGCCCCTGATCGTCTTCGGCGACCAGGAATATCCCGAGGAAACCCGCCTGAAGTACCGCTATCTCGACCTGCGCCGCGAGGCGATGCAGACCTCGATGACCCTGCGGTCCGACGTGGTGGCCAGCATCCGGCGGCGTATGTGGGACAAGGGCTTTCGCGAGTATCAGACGCCGATCATCACCGCCTCCTCGCCCGAGGGCGCGCGCGACTTTCTGGTGCCCTCGCGCCTGCACCCGGGCAAGTTCTACGCGCTGCCGCAGGCGCCGCAGCAGTTCAAACAGCTGATCATGGTCTCGGGCTTTGACAAGTATTTCCAGATCGCGCCCTGCTTCCGCGACGAGGACCCGCGCGCCGACCGGTCGCCCACCGATTTCTACCAGCTCGACCTGGAAATGAGCTTTGTCGAGCAGCAGGACGTGTTCGACACGGTGGCGCCGGTGATCGCAGGCATCTTCGAGGAATTCGGCGAGGGCAAGACGGTGGACGCGCCCGAGACCTGGCCGCAGATCCCCTATGCCGAGGCGGCGCTGAAATACGGCACCGACAAGCCCGACCTGCGCAACCCGATCGAGATGCAGGTCGTGTCCGAGCATTTCGCCGGCTCCGGCTTTGCGATCTTCGCCAAGCTGCTGGAACAGGACGGCACCGAGATCCGCGCCATCCCGGCGCCGGGTGGCGGTTCGCGCAAGTTCTGCGACCGGATGAACGCCTGGGCCCAGAAAGAGGGCCTGCCGGGTATGGGCTACATCTTCTGGCGCGACCAGGGCGAGGGCATGGAGGCGGCCGGCCCGCTGGCCAAGAACATCGGCCCCGAGCGCACCGAGGCGATCCGTCAGCAGCTGGGCCTTGGCGTCGGCGACGCGGCCTTCTTCCTGGGTGGCAAGCCCGCCAGCTTCCAGCGCATCGCGGGCAAGGCGCGCGACGTGCTGGGCGAGGAACTGAAGCTGATCGACCCCAACCGCTTTGCCTTTGCCTGGATCGTGGATTTCCCGATCTACGAAAAGGACGAGGAGACCGGCGAAGTCGATTTCGAGCACAACCCCTTTTCCATGCCGCAGGGCGGGATGGAGGCGCTGCAGGGCGATCCGCTCAAGGTGCTGGGGTTCCAGTATGACCTGGCCTGCAACGGTTACGAGCTGGTGTCCGGCGCGATCCGGAACCACAAGCCCGAGGTCATGCTCAAGGCGTTCGAAATCGCGGGTTACGGCGAGGAGGAGGTCAAGGCCCGCTTTGGCGCGCTCTACAATGCCTTCCACTTCGGCGCCCCGCCGCACGGCGGATGCGCCGCGGGCATCGACCGGATGGTGATGCTGCTGGCCGAGACGGCGAACATCCGTGAGGTCATCATGTTCCCGATGAACCAGCGCGCCGAAGACCTGATGATGAACGCCCCGTCGGAACCGTCCTCGGACCAGCTGATGGAACTCAGCCTGCGCGTTATTCCGCAGGAGTGATGCCGGAAAAGGCGCCTTTTTGCCGAGGTGCCGGACACGAACCCGTGCGGGGCGATGCAAGCACGCCCCGCTTGCGGTATAGGGGCCTTAACAGCGTTGAGGCCCCAAGATGTACGATCCCGTTCTTGCCGATATCCGCTATGGCTGTGGCCGGTCCCCCCGGATCGCCGCGCCCGACTCGACCAAGGCCCTGCTGGCTGGGCTGACGGCGCCCGACGCCATGGCGCGGGATTTTCCGATCATGGCCTTCGACAGCTTTTCCAAGGACTTGGTGGTCAACGCCTATACGCTGGGCCGCATTAGCCGTCTGACGCGCGACACCGAGGCCGAGGAACTGGCGCTTGACCAGATCCGGCGGCTGAAACGCCGGGCCCGCAAGTTGCAGTCAGAATGGCTGGTGGCCCAGGTCGCCCGGCGAATGAACAGTGCGACCCCCCTGCGCGAGCGGCTGGAGAGCTTTTGGGCCGACCATTTCACCGCGCGCGGAAAGGCCAACGTCATGATCCAGGCGGGGTCTCCTTACGTCGAATCGGCCATTCGTCCGCACCTTGCCCGCCGGTTCGAGGACATGTTGATCGCGGTAACAACGCATCCGCTGATGCTGCACTACCTCGACCAGCACGCCTCGGCCGGGCCGAACTCTCCGCAGGCGCTGAAATACCCCGGAAAAAAGGGCCTGAACGAGAACCTGGCCCGCGAGGTGCTGGAGCTGCACACGCTGGGGGTGGACGGCCCCTATACGCAGACCGACGTGCGCCAACTGGCAGAGCTGTTGACCGGGCTGGCCTTTACCGCCGAAGGCGGCACCGAGTTCCGCCGCCCGCTGGCCGAACCCGGCGCCGAGACGGTGCTGGGCAAGAATTATGGCGGCGATCGCCCCGCCCGGCTGGAGGACATCCACGCCGCCCTGCGCGACCTTGCCCGGCACCCGGTCACAGCGCGACATGTCGCTGGCAAGCTGGCCGTGCATTTCGTGGCGGATACGCCCGAGGCGGAGCTGGTCAGCGCGATGGAAACGGCCTGGCTGGACACGAACGGGGACTTGATGGCGGTCTACCGGGCCATGCTGGACCATCCCGCCGCCTGGGATCCGCGCCCGGCCAATGCCAAGCAGCCGCTGGATTTCATCGCCTCGGCCTGCCGCGCGCTGGATGTGCCGCAGGACATGCTGCGCAAGCGCGTCGGCATTGCCCTGATCCAACCGATGCGCCTGATGGGGCAGGTCTGGCAGCAGCCGCCCGGGCCTGACGGCCTGCCCGAGGCGGACGACGCTTGGTTGACACCGCAGGGGCTGGCCGCCCGTCTGCAATGGGGTTTTGCGATGCCGCAGGCCCTGCTGGGCGCCCTGCCTGATCCGCGCGATTTCGTGGAAACCGCGCTGGGGTCGCGCGCCCCTGCCGAGGTGCGTTTCGCCGCCGGGGCCGCCGAAACCCGCGCCGACGGGATCGGCGTGGTGCTGGCCTCCCCCGCCTTTCAGAGGATGTAAGCTGATGGACAGACGCAATTTCCTGGCCCGCAGCGCCGCCCTTGGCTGTTCGCTGGCCGCCAGCCCGCTGGTCACGCCGGTCAGCTTTGCCGCGACCCCGGGCGATGCCCGGCTGGTGGTCATCATCCTGCGCGGCGGCATGGACGGGTTGGATGTGGTGGCCCCGTACGGCGATCCGGATTTCGACGCTCTGGGCCGGCCCGGTCCGGACATGGAGGGCGGCGCCTTCGATCTCGACGGACGCTTCGCGCTGCATGGCGCTCTCGCCCCCCTGCGTCCGCTCTGGCAGGCGGGTGACCTGGGCTTTGCCCACGCGGTGTCGATCCCCTATCGCGACAAGCGCAGCCATTTCGACGGCCAGGACCTGCTGGAGGCAGGCGTCGCCGCCTCTGACGCACCGCTGCCCGATGACGGCTGGCTCAACCGTCTGGTCCAGCATCTGCCCGGGGCGAGCGCCGAGACGGCCTATGCCATCGGCGGCGAACCGCTACGCATCCTTTCCGGGCCTGCGCCCGTGAATCGCTGGACCCCGGAGGCAGACCTGCGCCTGTCGCCGCAGGCCATACTGCTGACCCAACGGGTGATGCAGTCCGACCCCTTGATGGCCGCCGCGCTCGACAGTGCCTTTGCGCTGGCGGGGGGCGATGGCGACGGGCTGGCCTTTTCCGGCAGCCCCGGCGACATGATGGCCGCCATGCGGGACGACATGATGGCACCGCGCGACCGACACAGACCGGGCCGGGTGCTGGCCGAATTTGCAGGTGCGCAGTTGCGCGATGCAGCGCGGATTGCCTGTTATTCGCTGAACGGCTGGGACACGCACAAGGCGCAGGAGCGTCATCTGGCACTTTCGCTGGAACAACTCTCTGACTCGCTTCTTGCCCTGCAAGAGGCGCTGGGACCAGAGGCCTGGGCCAAAACGACTGTGGCGGCGGTGACGGAGTTCGGGCGCACTGCGCGTTGGAACGGGACACAGGGCACGGACCACGGCACCGGCGGGGCGATGGTGCTGGCCGGCGGCGCCCTGCGCGGGGGCCGCGTGATCACCGACTGGCCCGGCCTGGGTGACGGAGCGCTCTACGAGGGGCGTGACCTGCGCCCCACCCGCGACCTGCGGGCGCATCTGGCCTGGCTGTTGCACGGCCAATTCGGCATCGGGCGCAGTACGCTGGAAACGACGGTCTTTCCCGGAGTCGACATGGGAAGCGACCCGGGCTTGCTGCTGTAACGACGGCGGTCAGATCGCCATACGGTCGGCCACGCGGTCCTGGACCAGTGCCGACACGCGGTCGAGGCCGGGTTTCACCGGGCGTCCCGCGGCGCGGGCATCGGCCAGATCCTCTGCCGCCTGTTGCAGGACACCGTCGCCCGCGCTGCGTGCGACCCCGGCCAGAAACTGCGTCAGATAGGCCAGAGTTTGCGGATTGCGCGCATCGCCAAGCACGTCCGCCGCGTGGGCCATGTCATCGCGGTAGGACAAGGGATCGGGCACCACGGGCTCGTCGCTGACCAGACGCGGGCCAGTGGGGCGCCTTTCGCTGGGCAGGACCGACAGGATGGCGTTCTGAAAGGCAACGACGGAGGAGATCGGCTTGCCCAGGAAACCATCGGCTCCGGCGGCCAGCGCCACCTCTTCGGCGAAGGTGTCGCCGCTGGTGCCCAGCAGGACATCGACACGGGGACAGGTTGTGCTGAGTTCCGCGATCAGGTCGGCGCCCGACCCGTCCGGCAGGCCGAGGTCGATGACCACCACGCTGGGCCGGTAGACCTGCAGGTGGCGGCGCGCCGATTTCAGACAATCGGCACGGCGGATTCGCGCCCCGGACCGCAGGCACAAGAGGCGCATGGCATCGCAGGAGTACCGGCTGTCCTCCACCACGAGGATGGTCAGCCCAAGCAGGGGCCGCGTCGCGGTGGGACGCAGGTGCGGAGAGAGTTGGTCATAGTCGTCCATGTCGGGGCTCCTCATCGAGTCGCCTGCCAGATTGGCCCCGACAAGGTGAACAAGCGGTTAAGGGTCGCACCGGCTTGTCCGGCCTGTGTCGTCACGCCATAACCTGTGCCAACGCCAGACATGGAGAGTCAGATGATCGGACGCCTGAATCACGTTGCCATCGCCGTCCCCGACCTAGAGGCCGCCGCCGCACAGTACCGCACCGCGCTGGGTGCCAAGGTCGGAGAGCCGCAGGACGAACCCGACCACGGCGTGACCGTGATCTTCATCGAACTGCCGAACACCAAGATCGAGCTGCTGTATCCGCTGGGCGAGAACTCCCCGATCCAGGGCTTCCTGGACAAGAACCCCTCGGGCGGGATCCACCATGTCTGCTACGAGGTCGAGGACATCCTGGCCGCGCGCGACCACCTCAAGGAAACCGGCGCCCGCGTGCTGGGCAACGGAGAGCCCAAGATCGGCGCGCATGGCAAGCCCGTGCTCTTCTTGCATCCCAAGGATTTCAACGGCTGCCTCGTGGAATTGGAGCAGGTCTGATGGGGATCACCTCGGCCATCGTGCTCTTTGCCGTGATCTGGTTCATGACGTTCCTCTGCGTCATCCCGATCCGGCTGAAGACCCAGGGAGACCTGGGCGACGTTGTGCCCGGCACCCATGCCGGCAGCCCCGAGGTGCATAACCTCAAGCGCAAGGCCTGGATCACGACCGGCATCGCCTTCGTGCTCTGGGCTGCCATCGCCTCTATCATCCTCTTCGAAGTGATCACCGTGCGCGACATCGACGGCTGGATGTTCGACCGGATGGATGGAACGTCGCACGTCAACTGACGCGGACCGCGCCCCTAGCGGGCGCGGTTCACCCGGTGAAAGACATGGGTAAAGGCCGCCGCCCCCAGTACCGAAACCAGCAGGTTCAGGATCGGCACCGTCAGCGGCACCGCCATCACGACGCCCGTCACCCAGATCGTCAGCAAGTGACGCCGCCGCAGCTTGCGCGCCTCGACCCGACCGACGCGGCGCATCGCGGCGAGAGTGAAGTATTCACGCCCCAGCAGAAACCCGTTCAGCGCCCAGAAGATGAAAGGCGCGAAGGGGATGAAGATCAGGTAGACGATCAGCGCAAGGATGTTTGCCAGAACCATCGTCCCAAAAAACCCCAGCGCATCCATCAGCCCATCTGAAAAGCTGACCTGGGTCGCGGCGGGCAGACCGGGATAATGCCTGTCCTCGACCGCCTGCGCGACCTCTTCGAGAAACATCGAGATGATGGCCGAGGCCACCGGCGTCATCAGGAAAACCGACAGCAACAGCATGACCGGCACCGAGGCCCAGCTTGCCGCGTCGTCCAGCCATTGCACCGTGCCGATCCAGGGCAGCGAGACGTCATCCCCCACCATCCAGCCGACGACATTGAAGACCACGATCACCGCGGCGATCAGCGCCCCCAGGGTGATCCCGATCCCGCGCAACAACACGCCGCGAAAGCGCGGATCGGGCAGTTGCGCGATGGCACGGCTGACGGCGTCGAAGATCATTCCGACACCCAGCTGACGATCTGGTCCAGGTCCGGACGCGGACGTTCGGGCGGCGTGGCGCCTTCGGTGCCGATATGGATGAACCCGGCGATCTTTTCGTGGCTGGCAAGGCCCAATGCGCCCTCGACAAAGCCGCGATCATGGCTTGCCCAGCCGGACAGCCAGTTCGCGCCCCAGCCCGAGGCCAGCGCCGCGTTCAGCAGCGCAAGACAGACCGCCCCCGCCGAATAAGTCTGTTCCAGCGCCGGGATCTTGGGGCTGTCCTTCTGCACCTCGACCACGGCGACGCACAGCGGGCTGCGCTCCCATGCGTCGCGGGCCTTGGCGATGTCCTCGTCGCTCTTGCCCAGGCGGGTGCCACAGTCGGCCACCGCGTCGGCCAGCCGACGCATCGCGGCGTCCCGCAGGACGATGAATCGCCAGGGTTCCAACTTGCCGTGGTCTGGCGTCCGCGCCGCCGCGGTCAGCAAGGGCATCAAAGCGGCCTTGTCGGGGCCCGGCGCCTTCAGTGTCTTGGCCGGGCGCGACCGGCGGCTCAGCAGAAAGTCCATCGCGGCGGGGTTCGGGGTGGGCATGGCGTCTCCTGTCATCGTCCGCCGTTATGTCAGGCCGCTGGCCCCGGGTTTCAACCGGGAATATTGCGCATCACGGCGCAGCCTGTATGCGGGGGGCATGAAACAGCCCGATCTCTCCGACCTCGCCGTCCCCGGTGCCACGCTGGCCGTGCGCGTGACGCCAAAGGCATCGCGCAACGCCATCATCCGCGACGGGGACAACTTGCGGATCACGGTCACGACGGTCCCGGAGGGCGGCAAGGCGAATGCGGCGGTCATCAAGCTGCTGGCCAAGGCGCTGGGACTGCCGAAAAGCCGGCTGGAACTGGTGCGGGGTGACACCGCCCGAGACAAGCTGTTCCGAATCGCCGACTGACGCGGCCCTCAGCCCTTGCGGCGATAGACGCCCTCGGGCGTGTTGACCGCCGCCACCAGGTCCTGCATCTGCGAAATCGACAGGGTGATCCGCTGCATCCTGTCGCTGCGCGGGTCATATTGCTCGACCGTGATGCAATCCTCGAATCCCGAGATGACGACATCCTCTTGCAGATGAGAGCCGCCTTCGTCCACCAGGGTCACGATGGTGGCGTCAAAATCATGTTCTACGCTGTACATGGGGGCAGGTTAGCCTGCGCGCCCCTTGCCGGAAACCGATTCGGCGCGGCGCTGACGGCGCCGGTGCAGGCGATATAGTGCCGGGGCCGCGAGATGATCGTAGAAAAGGCCCAGAAGCCGGTTCAACACCGGCAGGCGCACCAGCCGGGCCAGCCAGCGCAGGCGCGGCATCTCGGCCCAGAGGACGGCGAAGGCGGGCAAACCGCTATAAAGCGTGCCGTCCTTGACCACGTGGAACCGGCGCGCCGCCGCGTCGCGGCTCAGCCCGTGATCTGCATGCGCGCCCTCGGAGAGACCGGCAAAGCCGATGTCGACGCCGTCATGCTCTGCCATGCGGCGATAGCCTGCCACCTCGCGAGAGCAGATCGGGCAACTGTCGTTGTAAATCACGGTTGGCTTGTCGGTCATGCACTGAAAGGTAGATCACCGGCGCAACACTGCCAATTGATCGTGATCTGCTGGAACAGAAGGTCGCGGCAGCTTAGGGTCGCCCTACGCTCATCTTTTTCCGGACCTTCCATGACCCGATTGTTGCCGCTCATCGCCCTTGCGTTGCTGTCCGCCTGTGCCGCGCCCCTGCCGGCGCCCGCGCCCGGTGCCCTGGGCGGATCCGAGGCCCAGCAGCGCGCCAACCGCGCCGCGCGGCAATTCGTGCAGGTGGTGCAAACGGTCGAACCGGTGGCGGAACGTGAATGCCGCCAGCGGACCCGGGGACTGAATTGCGATTTCCAGATCGTGATCGACGACCGGGCAGAGCTGCCGCCGAATGCCTTCCAGACCGTCGACCGTTTTGGAAGGCCGATCCTCGCCTTCAACATCGGCATGATCAACTCTGTCCGGAACGCGGACGAACTGGCCTTTGTCATGGGGCACGAGGCCGCGCACCACATCCTGGATCACCTGGCAAAGACCCGGCAAAGCGCCACGATCGGCGCTGTTGTCTTTGCCGGGATCGCCGCCATCAGCGGCGCCGAGGCCGAGGCCGTGCGCAATGCCGAGCAACTGGGCGCGGCGGTGGGTGCACGCACGTATTCCAAGGAGTTCGAGCTGGAAGCGGACCAGCTGGGCACGATCATCACCTTCCGCTCCGGGTTCGACCCGATGCGCGGGGCCGAATTTTTCGCGCGCATCCCCGATCCCGGCAACAAGTTCCTGGGCAGCCACCCGCCCAATGCGGCCCGCCTGAAGATCGTGGCCCAGACGGAAAAGGCCCTGCGCCAGCAGTGACAGCGCCCGCACCCTGCCCCCGCGTCAACCCTGCGTTGACCTGAGTCAAGGCGCCGCCCGGCCTGCTCTGCCATCGTTGCACTCGACGACCGAGGACAGAGGGGATGGATCCATGCAGAGCCGAGAGACACTGAGACGCCATGCAGCGCTTGTCGACGACATGGCGCAGGCCCGGGGCATCGACCTGGAAGAACAGATCATGCGCGGCAAACTGACGGTTTCGGAACTGGAGGACGCGGTGTTGCGCTGTACGGCCTGTACCTCGCCGGAAACCTGCGCGCACTGGCTGGGCAATCGCGAGGACACCGCGGCAGAGACACCCGCGTTCTGCCGCAACTCCGGCCTGTTCAGCAGCCTGGACGCGGGCTGAGCGATGGACGGAACGCGTGCTGCCCCGACCCGCCCCACGCCCTTGGGGGATGAAACCGATCATTATTGGCTGGTCCAGCGCATGGCCAAGGCCACCGGAGTCGATCTGGTCGGCGCGATGGACGCAGGACTGCTCACCCAAGAGGACTGGGCGGGACTCATCACGCGCTGCCGGGGCTGCACCTGGTCCGAAGGGTGCGGCCAATGGCTGGACAGGCCCGTCGACGACACCCGCAGCTTTCCCGGCAATTGTCTGAACCGCAAACGCCTTGCCGCGCTACAGGAAGCGATGGCAAGCATCACGTCCTAGGAGGAGAAAGATGGGACTGACGATTGGTGATCCCGACCGGCATTTTTTCATGACACGCAGCGTTGCCCGCGTCATGGGCCTGAACCTCAGCGAGGCGCTGAAAGACGGCAGTCTGGCACCGGGCACCTATGCCTCGATGGTCACCGCCTGTCGGGGATGCGCCTTGGTGGATGCCTGCCAGGAATGGCTGTCCCGCCGGACGTCTTTGACCGGCACGCCGCCTCCGGGGTGCTACAACGGTCCCCTTCTGGCCGAGCTTCAGCGGCGCTAGTGACGCTCGTCTGCGGGGATTGGCGGCACCCGCGCCGAAATGAAATCAGGGGGCGTTTCCGCCCCCTTTTTCATGTCTTTACGACCGCAGGTTCTGGGCCGATTCCTTGATCGCCTCGTATTGGCCCGACGGGCGGAAACGCCAGAGATAGTCCGGCAACACCGCCTGCACCGACATCGGCGAAATCCCAAGGTCAGAGAAACCCTTGGCGCCCTCCGACGTGACGTTGTCCTGGCGCAGGCTGCGGACCTGGTCGGCGGTGATCTGCGCCGGAATCAGGCCCAGCGAAACGCTTTGCACGAAATCGGACACCGCCCCGATGACGCCTGCGGCAAGGAAGGGGATGTTCGCCACCAAGCGACGGCGGCGGATCACGTCCAGCATCACCTGCATCAGCTCGCGGAAGGTCATCACGTCCGGGCCGCCCAGCTCGTAGATGCCCGGCTCTGCCCGCCCCAGCACGCCCTTGACGGCGGCCTGGGCCACATCGTCGACATAGACCGGCTGGAACTTCGTCTCGCCGCCGACCACCGGCAGCACGGGCCCCATACGGGTCATCGAGGCAAAGCGGTTGAAGAACTGATCCTCTGGGCCGAAAATCACCGAAGGGCGCAGGATCACGGCCTGCGGCATGTGTTCGAGGATACCTTCCTCGCCCTTGCCCTTGCTCTTTGCATATAGGCTGCGGCCCTGCGGATCGGCGCCGATGGCCGAGATGTGGACCAATTGCGACACTCCCTCTGCGGCGGCAATGCGGGCGATGCGTTCCGCGCCTTCGTGCTGGACCGCGTCAAAGTTGTTCTTGCCGCCCTTGTCGAAGGTCCCGACGCAATTCACCACGGCATCGGCACCCTGCATCACACTGCGGACGCTATCGTCATCGCGGATGTTGCAGAACACCGGCTCAACCTGGCCGACAACGCCGTAGGGGCGGACAAAGATCGCCTCGTTCGGGCGGCGGCAGGCGACGCGGACGCGCCAGCCCTCCCTGGCCATGCGACGGGCGATATAGCGTCCGACGAATCCCGAGCCGCCATAGATGGTGACGAGTTTGGACATGGGGCGCGCCCTCCTGTAGCCAGTTTGCCCCGCAGGAATACCGGCGTGACAGCCCGCCCGCAAGGCGCCGCATTGCCGCGCGAAGATTTCTTGAAAATGGCCGTTGACACCCCCTCGCACCACCTTTAAACGCCTGCCTCACGCTCCTGATGCCCAGGTGGCGGAATTGGTAGACGCGCTGGTTTCAGGTACCAGTGACTTCGGTCGTGGAGGTTCGAGTCCTCTCCTGGGCACCACTTACCCCTCACATAGCTGCTCATAACCGACCAGAAACCCTAGGTTTTATTGGGGTTTGCGGCTATCATCCTGCCCATAGCTGAACATGCTACCCCGCCCAATACCCCACCACTTTGGGGTACGGTTCCGGGGTATCAGGCAGGAATGATGGAGGTGATACCCCAGTGGCGCTCACTGACCTCAAGATCAAGAAAGCCAAAACTGCCGAGAAGCCATACAAGCTCTACGATTCCCTGGGCCTGTTCGTCCTGGTGAACCCAAACGGCTCCAAGCTCTGGCGACAGAAGTACACGTTCCGGGGCAAAGAGCGTCTGTTGGCCCACGGATCGTACCCGGACGTGTCGCTGCGAGAGGCGCGCGCCAAACGTGATGCTATCCGCGTGCAGTTGGCAGAGGGTACTGACCCGACGGTGCAGAAGCGCCTCGATCAGATCGAGGCCGAGACGAAGGCCCGAACCACCTTTCTCCTCGTTGCGGAAGAATACTTGCAGCAGGCCGAGGATCGTGAGCTCGCGGAGATTACGCTCAAGAAAAAGCAGTGGCACATCCACACGCTCGCCGAGGCGCTCCATGACCGACCCATTGCCGATATAACGTCGGCGGAAATCCTGCATCTTCTGAAGAAGGTCGAACACAGCGGACGGCGGGAGACGGCAAAGAAGTTGCGTGGCACATTGTCTGGCGTCTTCCGTCTGGCCATCGTCACGCTGCGGGCTGAGACCGATCCTACCTACGCGGTGAAGGAAGCCTTGCTGCCGGTCAAGGTGACCAACCGCGCCGCCATCACCGACGAAGCTGCCTTTGGGCAGTTCTTGCGTGATCTGGAGGAGTACAGTGGCGCTGGTGTGATCAAGGACGCGCTTCTGTTCCAGATCCTCACCATGACCCGGCCCGGAGAAGTACGGGGTGCCAGGAAGCAGGAAATCGACCGAGACAAGCGAACGTGGACGATCCCATCTGAGCGGACCAAGATGCGTCGTGAACACGTTGTGCCGCTCTCAGAGCCAGCCATGGCCATTGTGGAGCGGAACTGGCCGATGATCGACGGTGTGGAGCTCATGTTCCCGTCAATCCATTCCAACCGGAAGTGGTTGTCTGAAAATGCCTTCAACTCCATGCTGCGTCGCATGGGATACACGAAAGACGAAGTGACCGCTCATGGTTTCCGCGCAACAGCTAGCACTATCCTCAACAACCGTGGTTTCGACCCCGATGTGATCGAAGCTGCCCTGGCGCACCAGGACAAGAACGCCATCAGGCGGACGTACAACCGGGCGACGTACTGGGAGCAGCGGGTGGAGTTGATGCGGGAGTGGGCAATCATAGTGCGCGAAGCTTGCGCCTGATTTTAAATCCTATCCTTCATCTGGCCTGAGTATTAGATCAAATTCTAAGGTGCCACTTTCTGGCTTCACTTCGTCTTCTAATTTGTCGATAACTAGCTTCAGTGGCATTTGTCCGGCAGTGCCGCTAAATATACAGGTTCCTGTTGGCAGGGTAGGAATAGACTCCTCAGAAATGCTGTCAATATATGAAACTGCACTTGCAATAGTAGCCAGGTCCCTTTGGTTAATAAGCCTATGAATAAAATAGTTATGCGCCTGGGATGTGATCGTTGACGAGATGTCACTGGGTCGCTGACTTGCAATAGTAACAAATACGCCGAACTTCCGGCCCTCTTTTACCACTTCCTCAAATGTCTCTAGCCTGTAATCTTTCCAACTCTCAGCTTCACGTGAAGAACTTGAGGAAAGAATATTGTGAGCCTCGTCAATTATGATAGATAAAGACGTATTTTTCGGTCGACGTTTTTGATCTTGATACTCCTTCTTAGTCAAGAGCAGAGGCAATGTCTTTTTCATGTCGAGATTCACATCGTTCAAATTGATGACAACAAAATTTTCAGACCACATGCTGGAGCCGGTTTCGGTATCTAAAACCTTCTCGATATCGCCGCGCTTACTCTTGAGCTTGTTGATAGCTGGAGCAATATGTTGATTCTGCGCCCTGTTTGTGAGCACATCGGTTATCAACTGAAGATACATCGCTGATATAAGGTTGGTCAGAATATTCGAGCTTAGTGAAAAATTAGCTGCATGTTGATACACTACAGTATCCGGAATACGATCAGGCGAGCCCTTCAAGTATACGTTTGTCCCACGAAGTTTGTATTCGGACGACTGATTATGCCACTCTAGATCAGAAGCCAACTCGACAATTTCGCCGAGGTTGTTGTCAGGCGGAAGAATCTCTCGAAGGTAATCGAAAAGCAAGTCGACTCTGACCTTATCAGACATCTGTAGAATCTGAGCAATGCGTTGCCTAAGAATATTCTGGAAGTGCGCACTGCTCTCATTCAAGCTATCACCTGAAATGTGCTCGAAAAGGCGTAGCGCACGCCTCAAAAAAGGCTTTTGCGTTTTTTCTGTTGCATCGGCGAGAACAGAAAGCAACTCCGGATCCAAAAGGCTCTCTTTAGCGATTGGAATCTTGTCGCCATTTTCCCGCTGAGTTGACAGATTCATGACAGCCTTAGCATGAGTAATACAGCCTGACTTGGAGTACTCGCCATTAAAATCAAAAAGTAAGAACTTGCATCGCCGCGCGAAAAGATCATTGCTGGTCCCGGACAGCCTCTTCACGAGCGATTGGAAGATAGAGGCGAGCGTATTCGACTTTCCGCTTCCAGTATTCCCAAAGATTGCAATATGGCTATTGAACAATCCATCTACAGGAAACTCCACTCGATAATCTTCATAGTCGGTTTTCGCAAACGTGACACCTGCGCGACCAGGGGAAACGAGCCGGTGGATCTCATGAATTCTCCTTGGTGTAACCAGATACGCTTCATTGCCAATCAGTGGCAACTCTCGAGTCCCACCAAAAAAGACACCGTTCTTGTCAATAAATCCAACAAGAGAAATTGTGGGTGTTCTCTTGTTTCTATCAGATTGGGTAATGACGCTTTTTCTGTCGATTGACTTTTCCTCAACTCTCTCGCCGTCAACCTTTCCAGTCAAAGATAGAAAGCCCTTCCGTATCTCAATGTAGCTATTAACAGAGACATTCCTAACAAACTCCCCATTGAAGAAAAGGTCTGATAGATTCTTTTGACCATCAACAGACACGAAGATCCGTCGACCCGAGACTTCCACGACTTCTCCGACACGTAGCACGGTGTCCCGCTTTTGTTGCAAATCACTGGTCATGATTGACTCTTGGTATGATGTTCGCGAGCAGAGAGTTCATATCTTTAAATTCGAGGTGCTCGTCACCTTCAGGGTGGATTACTATGACATTGTCATGTTTCCTAAATTTTTCTATATATTTACTCGCCCCATCGGCGCTGTATGAAAAGATAACAAGAAGAAGTGTTGGGTTTTTAAAGCTCTTCGCGTAATGTCTAATATATGCTCATCCTCGAATGAGAACCCAAAGGCAATCATTACAGAGTTCTCAATCTCCATTACATTAGCGAATATGCGCAAAAGATCGTAATAAACACGCTCCAGAAGCGTCATCTGAAACTTCTCACGAGTTGGTTGGATTAGTATATACTGGTCCAAAAATTCTGAACGTCTTGCATCAAAGTCTCCCTCATCAGCACTTGGAACATCAGCAACGCAATTTCGAAAATAGATATTGTCGCCAACCTTTCTCCATGTCAGCGAACCGTGAACTTTGACAAGATTTATGCTGGGGAGAGAAAATGAATAATTGAATAAATTTCCACTAACCCGCATGACATTGAAGTACTGCTCGGGCGCAAACACATAGTCAGAATCCAGCACGGACTCCCGATTGAACCCGTCATTTAACCGAACTCCCGCAACATCAGTCGCGGCCTTCTCAATGAACACATCGTAATTGGTTGTAAAAACGGTAACTTGCTTCGGCAGAAGCTGCGTTTTTCTCTCATCCAAAAGCCGGCCGAGTGTATGGAGGAACTCTCTATACATAAGTAAAGTAGTGGAAATGTCAGGCGATGGCGAGCCTCCAAGCAGTGAGTTTGTACACTCTTGTATCTCGGAAATGAACGAGAACCTTCTGCTCTCGAACTCAGCAGGATCAGAACTAAGGAGCTCATTTAACTCTGCTTCAATATTTCCGGCAACCGATATCGCCGGTCTTGAAGCACCAGAACCTATTAGAAAGTTAATATGCCCTGACTGCAGTGCCTTTGTGAGGAGCGTGTCACACTCTGTACTATTTGACTTTAGAGAGTATTTCTTTGCCATAATCAGAAAGTAACCATTTTCCCGTGCAGTTCGTTTAGTTCGCTTCAGTAAACCAAATTATGGATCAGATGGCAATCGCAGGATAATGTCATATAGATCAACGATCTGTCGAGTTACTCTTCAATACAGAGGATCTGAACCAGGGTTCGAAAAGTGTCTCGGGTACCTCCGCCACATGGGGCAAGCACGTCAGTTTTTGCCCGCACCAGACGATCAGACGGCTTTAGTTCAACGTTTTTCCCGGTCCACGTCCGGTTCGAAAAGCAGTTTTCAACGATCCCCCGTTTGATCGGTGGTTTTGCCGTAATATAAAGCCCCGCAAGGCTTTTCATGAGTTCGAAGAATTTCTCGACGTCAGCCGTCGACAGCGCCTTGTTGTCCAAGTTTCGCAGCTCCTCTTCCAGTCGCGCGATGTCGACTTGGAGCGCCCGCTTCTTGGCCGTGAAGGCATCGCGATCAAGCGTGCCATCCAGCAGGAAGTCGGTCAGCCTGGCTTGGCGGTCCGTCACGTCCGCCAGTTGCAACTCCAGGTGCTTTCGCTCGTCTTGTAGCTTCTCGGGCACATTCCACGTTTCATACTGACGACGTAGCTTCTCGATGTCCTTCTCGGCAAACTGCAGCTGGGTCAGCTGTCCAACGATAGCCATCTCCAGCTGATCCTCGCGCACCGTCTTCCCAACACACCCGGCGGTATGGCACCGGTAATAGACGTGACCTTTCTGCCGCTCTGGCGTCAGCACGGTGCTGCAGGAGGCACAGGCAAAGAGCTTCCGCAGCAAGTGATCATGTTTGGTCTTCTTCTTGGTGTACCGGCCCTGCTTGATCGCCTCGACGCGCTCAAAGTCCGCCACCGAGATCAGCGGTTCGTGCTTGCCCTGGAAGATCTCACCAGTACGTCCGTTCTGCGTCAGGCCGCAGTAGAAGCGGTTCTGGAGGATGTTCTCGACCGTGCGGCGGGAGATCGATTTGCCGCCACGGTTCGTGAGACCCCGGGCGACCATTTCCTGGTGCAACGATCTGATCGAATGCTCGCCGGTGAGGTAGAGCTCGAAGAGCTGCTTGATAAGCGGCGCCCGCACCGGGTCCAGACTCTTCACCTGCCCACCACCCTGGTTCAGGTAGCCAATCGGCGCATAGAACGGATAGAAACCCTGCTTCAGGCGTCCGTTGATACCCTTGCGCGCCTCGATAGAAAGATTGCGGCAGTAGTCAGCGGCCACAGCCATTTGAATGTCAGCGACCAGGCGTCCGCCGCGAGAGCGGAAGTCGAGGCTTTCGGTGGCGAAGTGAACATCGACGCCAGCGTCGGACAGCTCGCCGATGGCACCCCAGTCCCGGAAGTTCCGGGCGGAGCGGTCAATCCGGTGAATGATGAGACCAGCAGCACCGCCACGCTTCAGCTCCTTCATCATCTGGCCGAACACAGTGCGCCCGGCCTTGGCGGCAGTTTCCTTTTCCTCAAACCACTTGATGATCTCAAGCTGCTCGCGACTCGCAAAGTCCGTGATAGCATCTTTCTGAGCTTCGAGTGACACCCCGTCGCCTTGCTTCTGGGATGACACCCGGATGTATCCAAAACACGGCTTCATACATTGCGGTTGTTATCCTCGGACTCTACCAGATCTAGAGAATTTGGCGAATCCAACCACGGCCAAGAACCATCACGCAGCATGTCTTCGAAGCTGCGCTGGCAGAGCTCGAGATGACGCTTGAGGAACGGGTCGGGTTTCATCGACCCATTGTATGGATCACAGGAAAAGGTTGGTAGGGCGGTTGAACTGCACCAGGTGCAACTGAGCGGGTCTGGCACGGAGTCGCCAGATCGTCGAAAATAACCCTACTTGGGATTTGAAAACGGGGTTTGCCGCTACGGGGCTCGAGGCCGCGTGAGGGCGAACGGGGTTTCACCCCTTCGCTCACCGTCCCTCACTCGCGGGTTCGATCTCGGTACCTCGGCAAACCCCGTTTTCAAGAAATGCGAATGACCCTGATGGTCGGAATCTGACCGCCTTTGACCCCCATACGGGACCCCCAACCTGTATGGGGCTCGTGTATGGGGAAACGTAGCTGAACATCACAGAACATAGTTGACCGGATTCACCGGTTCTGCGACCGTGACTTCACCTGCTGTCGCAGGTGAATCTCGCGCCGCCTGCGGCGACGCTCGCACTCAAAGCCGGGGTTCGGTACTCGAACCTCACAATTTGTTACAGCCGGTGGGGTATCTACTGGGGTAGATCGTAAAACCACACGGCGGTTAACCATCTGATTTCAGAGGATTGGGAGGTTTTCGCGAGTCCTCTCCTGGCACCATTTCCCAAGACATGGAAATCATAGTGAATTCCGTTCAGGATCTGGCCAGTGTTGCGCCCTGGCGATCAAGCCGGATCATCCGCCAGAGGGATCGACCTTGACGATTGGCACTCCCGGGGAGCGCGCCTAACCTTTCAGAAACGCGTTCCGATCGACAAGGAACTTGTCTGACAGGGGCAGACTCGCGGCGCCCAGCGCGCGCGCGTCGCGACCGATGCTGCCTTCACGCAGGTCTGGCACCTCGATTCCCGCGACGCGAATCTCGTTCAGTCGCCGGCGGGTATGGTCGACCAGGGCGGTGCGGACGGAATCGGGCAGCCAGCCGTCGATCACCACGCATTCGAAATCAATCAGGCAAGAGGCCGACAGGGTGGCATAGGCCAGCCCATCGGCGGCCTTTTGCACCCAGGTGGACAGGACGTTGCCCGGCAGGTTCCATTCGGTCGGATTGTCCCAGATCAGGCGACTGTCGCCCCCTTCCTCGATCACCATCTGCTCCAGCGTGTGGATCGAGGCCACGTCGACCAGTTGCCGGACCTTCGCACCCTTGATTCCGATGGGGATAGAGGCGAGGGCCGCCGCGTTGCCGCTGCGCCCGGTAAACACCGTGTTGTCGATCACCAGCCCGCCGCCGACGAAGAAGCCGACAAAGAAATACAGGAAATCGCGCGGCTTGCTCTGGTCGCCAAAGACCAGCTCTGCGCCGCAGGCGGCAGAGCCGTCATTGCGCAGGTAGACCGGGAAGTCCCAGGTGTCGGCGATCTCGGCGGCGATATCGCGCTCGCGCCAGGCCTCCATTTCGGAACTGGTCAGGCCCAGTGGGCGCGCCCAGTCCCAGAGGCGGAAGGGCGTCGCGATTCCCAGCCCGGACACTTTCTTGCGGTTTTCCGGCGTCAGCTGATCCAGCAGTTGGGCAATGGCGGTGTTGGCAAAGGTCACCACGCTTTCAGGCGTCGGATAACGATGCGACAGGTGCACCCGGCCTTCCACGTGACCGTGGAAGTCGGTCAGGATCAGGTCCAGCGACCGGCGACCGACCTTCAGCCCCAGGAAAAAGGCACCGCTTTGCGCCAGGCCCATCGGCACCGAGGGCTGGCCGACCTTGCCGCGCACCGGCTCTCCCTTTTCCAGCAGCCCCTCTTTTTCGAGGGCCCGCATGATGACGGACACGGTTTGGGCCGAAAGACCCGTGCGCCGGGCGATCTCGGCCTTGGCCAGCGGGCCGAACTGGCGGACAAGCGACAGGACAAGGCGTTCGTTATGGGCCCGCACCCCGCTCTGGTTAGAGCCGCGCACGCCATCGGCGGGCATCGCCGCCTCTCCCTCTCCCTTGGTGCTGTCCAGTTTCATCGGATCTGTTCTCGTTTTCCGGCCAGTAGTGGCTGCCTGAAAGACTCCACGCTGGACGGCCATCTGTCAATAATAAATAAAGTGGATTTATTAATGTTGACAGACTCGGTCCGAATCGGCTTTCTAGAGGTCATGGGGCCGGCGATCCCTGCCCTCGGGCTTGGATCACCACGCGAGGAGCCCCGCGATACGTCGAGAGACACTCTGGGAGGATACCATGAAAAAGCTTCTGACTGGCACGGCCATTGCCCTGACCGCCGCCGCTCTGGCCAGCGGGGCTAGCGCCGCCAGCCACTCGATCAGCGCCTGCCTGATCACCAAGACCGACACCAACCCCTTCTTCGTCAAGATGAAGGAAGGTGCCTCCGCCAAGGCCGAAGAGCTTGGCATCGACCTCAAGACCTTTGCCGGCAAGATCGACGGCGACCATGAAACCCAGGTCCAGGCCATCGAGACCTGCATCGCCGATGGCGCCAAAGGCATCCTGCTGACCGCCTCGGACACCTCGTCCATCGTTCCCGCCGTGCAACAGGCGCGTGACGCGGGCATCCTGGTCATCGCGCTGGACACACCGCTGAGCCCGACCGACGCCGCGGATGCCACCTTTGCGACAGACAACTTCCTGGCCGGTGAGCTGATCGGCAAGTGGGCCGCAGCCAAGCTGGGCGACGACGCAGCCGACGCCAAGATCGGCATGCTGGACCTCGCCGTGTCGCAGCCGACAGTTGGCGTCCTGCGCGACCAAGGCTTCCTGCAGGGGTTCGGTATCGACCTGGGCGACCCCAGCAAATGGGGGGATGAGGACGACTCGCGCATCGTCGGCAACGACGTGACGCAGGGCAACGAGGAAGGCGGCCGCCGCGCGATGGAAAACCTGCTGGCGCAGGACCCCTTCATCAACGTGGTCTACACCATCAACGAACCCGCCGCCGCCGGTGCCTACGAGGCGCTCAAGGCCATCGGGCGCGAGAATGACGTGCTGATCGTCTCGGTCGACGGCGGCTGCCCCGGCGTTCAGAACATTGCGGACGGCGTGATCGGCGCCACCTCGCAGCAGTACCCGCTGCTGATGGCCAGCCTGGGCATCGAGGCCATCAAGAAATGGGCCGACGAAGGCGTGAAGCCCGAGCCGACCGAGGGCAAGGACTTCTTCGACACCGGCGTGGCCCTGGTCACGGACGAGCCCGTCGAAGGCGTCGACTCGATCTCGGTCAAGGAAGGCCTGGACCTCTGCTGGGGCTGATCCCCAACCCGTGAAACAAGAACAAGGGGGCGACGCCCGCCCCCTTGCCAATGGACGCGTTGCCACCCGATCGACTAGGCTGGTTGAAAACGCGCATCAGAACGCACCCACATAGACGGGAGGACCCCCATGTCAGAGTCTGCCTCGAAAGGGCAGGACTACGAGTCGTCGTTGTCCGCAGCCACCCATCAAGTGGCCGAGTTCGAAAAGCGTGAGGGGTTTGTCTACAAGCTTCAGCATGGCTTGCACACGAACCCCGCCCTTGTTCCGCTGATCGTGCTGGTCCTCTCCATCGTCGTCTTCGGCGTACTGTTGGGATCGAAGTTCTTTTCCCCCTTCGCCTTGACCCTGATCCTGCAACAGGTTCAGATCGTCGGTATCGTGGCCGCCGCGCAATCGCTGGTCATCCTGACCGCGGGGATCGACCTCAGCGTCGGCGCCATCATGGTCATGAGCTCGGTCGTCATGGGCCAGTTCACCTTTCGCTACGGCATTCCCCCGGGAATCGCGGTGGTCTGCGGCCTGGCCGTCGGCACCGGCATCGGCGCCATCAACGGGCTGCTGGTCACGCGGATGAAACTGCCGCCCTTCATCGTGACGCTGGGCATGTGGCAAATCGTGCTGGCCGCCAACTTCCTCTATTCCGCGAACGAGACCATCCGCTCGCAGGAGATCTCGGAGAAGGCCCCGATCCTGCAGTTCTTCGGCAGCGTGATCCAGATCGGCAGCGCCCGCCTGACCTATGGCATCATCTTCATGTTGCTGCTCTTCGCCGTGCTGACCTATGCGCTGACACAGACCGCCTGGGGCAGACACGTCTATGCCGTCGGCGATGACAAGGAAGCCGCCGAGCTTTCGGGCATGGAAGCCAACAAGGTCCTGGTTTCGGTCTACGCGCTCTCCGGCCTGATCTGCGCCTTTGCGGGCTGGGCCCTGATCGGGCGGATCGGATCGGTGTCCCCCACGTCCGGCCAGCTTGCCAATATCGAATCCATCACCGCCGTGGTGATCGGGGGCATCTCTCTCTTCGGCGGACGCGGCTCGGTGCTCGGCTCGCTCTTCGGGGCGCTCATCGTGGGGGTCTTTACCCTGGGCCTGCGCCTGCTCGGCGCGGATGCACAATGGACCTACCTGCTTATCGGTGTGCTGATCATCGCCGCCGTCTCTGTCGACCAGTGGATCAGAAAGGTTTCGACATAATGACCATCGAACCCATCGTTCAAGGCCGCGGAATCGTGAAGCGTTATGGCCACGTCACCGCGATCAACCACTCCGACTTCGATCTTTACCCCGGCGAGGTGCTGGCGGTGATCGGCGACAACGGCGCCGGCAAGTCCTCGATCGTCAAGGCGATCTGCGGCGCCGTCCAGGCCGATGAGGGCGAGATCAAGATCGAAGGCAAACCGGTGCATTTCACCTCGCCGCTGCAGGCGCGGGAAATGGGGATCGAAATTGTCTACCAGCAACTCGCCCTCTCGCCCGCCCTGTCGATCGCCGACAACATGTTCGCCGGGCGCGAGTTGCGCAAACCCGGCGTCATGGGCAGCGTCTTTCGCCAGCTCGACAAGAAGGCGATGGAGAAATTCGCCCGCGACAAGCTGACGGAACTGGGCCTGATGACGGTGCAGAGCATCAACCAGGCGGTCGAGACCCTCTCGGGTGGTCAGCGCCAGGGGGTGGCCGTGGCCCGCGCCGCGGCCTTCGCCAAGAAGTTCATCATCATGGATGAGCCCACCGCCGCCTTGGGGGTCAAGGAAAGCCGCCGGGTTCTGGAACTGATCCAGGACGTGCGTTCCAAGGGTATTCCGATCATCCTGATCTCTCACAACATGCCGCATGTCTTCGAGGTGGCGGACCGCGTCCACATCCACCGGCTGGGCAAACGGCACGCGGTGGTCGACCCGGCCAAGATCTCGATGTCCGAAGCGGTGGCCATCATGACCGGTGCGATGGAACCGCCCCCCGTCGAGGAACAGCAGCTTGTGCCCAAGGCCGCGGCATAAACCCGGCATCGCCGCCCCCGAAACAGGCCGGGGGCGGCCCCTTTACTGGGACCTGCTTGCAACAGGGCGTTCGCGGGTTCACGCTGCCCCCTGTCGGGTCTGGCCAATGTCGGGAAACTGTCGTTAGCGATAACAGGCGTGGCACGGGTAAGTGGCGCGCGCACCGCCGCCCGAAGGACAGGACCGATCCTATGAAAGACGACATCCTCGCGCATCTGCGTTACTCGCTTGGCAAGGACGCCGGGCATGCCGCGATCTACGACTGGCGCATGGCGCTGTCGCTGGCCTTGCGGGACCGGATGATGGACTCCTGGTTCCAGAGCACCAAGACCAGCTACGACCGGCACGCCAAGCGCGTCTATTACCTGTCGATGGAATTCCTGATCGGTCGCCTGGTCGAGGACGTGGCCGCCAACCTGGGCCTCGTCGAAGAAGCCCGCGCCGCCGTGGCAGAGCTGGGCCAGGACTATGACCTCCTGGTCAAGGATGAACCGGACGCGGCCCTGGGCAATGGCGGGCTGGGGCGTCTGGCGGCCTGCTTCATGGACAGTCTCGCCACGCTCGGCATTCCCGCGATGGGCTATGGCATCCGTTATGAACACGGGCTGTTCGAACAGGATTTCGTCGAGGGCCAGCAGATCGAAAAGCCCGAAACCTGGCTGCAACAGCGCCACGCCTGGGAATTCGAACGCCCCGAGGTCAACTACAAGGTCGGGTTCGGCGGTCATGTCCACCACCATGAGGGCAAGGCGCAATGGGACCCGCATGAAACGGTGATCGCCACCGCCTTTGATACGCCTGTCGTCGGCTGGCAGGGCCGCTGGGGCAACACGCTGCGCCTGTGGTCGGCACGGCCGCAAAAGGAATTCGACCTCGCCAGCTTCAACCGGGGCGACTACCTCGCCGCCAGCCGGTCCGAGGCGCTGGCGCGCACGATCTGCCGCGTGCTCTACCCGGATGACACCACCGAAAGCGGCAAGGAACTGCGCCTGAAGCAGGAGTATTTCTTTACCGCCGCCTCGATCAAGGACCTGCTGCGCCGGTTTTTCACCGATCACGACGACATCCGCCAGCTGCCCCAGGCCGCCGCGATCCAGCTCAACGACACCCACCCGGCCATTGCCGGGCCGGAGCTGGTGCGCATCCTGGCCGACGAACATGGGCTGGAGATGACAGAGGCCATCGACCTCGCGCGGCAATGCCTGGGCTACACCAACCACACGCTCTTGCCCGAGGCGCTGGAACGCTGGCCCGAATGGCTGCTGGGGCGCGTGCTGCCCCGGCACCTGGAGATCATCCGCGCCATCGAATCCGGACAACAGGCGCAATACCCCGGCAGCCCGCGCATCCTGGACCACGGCAACGTCAACATGGGCGAGCTGGCCTTCATCATGGCGCACAAGGTCAACGGCGTCTCGGCGCTGCACACGGACCTGGTGAAATCCACCGTCTTTGCCGACCTGCACCGCATCCATCCCACCCGCATCGTCAACCAGACCAACGGCATCACGCCGCGCCGCTGGCTGCACGGCTGCAACCCGGCGCTGAGCGCGCTCATCAGCGGCGAAATCGGCGAAGGCTGGGCCGCGGACCTGGAACAACTGGGCGCGCTGCGGGCGCGCACCGGCGACCCGGAGTTCCTGCGCGCCTTCATGGCGGCCAAGCGCACCAACAAGGAGCGTCTGTCAAATTGGGTGCAGGATCACTGCGGCCTCGCCATCAACCCGGACGCGATGTTCGACGTCCAGATCAAGCGCATCCACGAATACAAGCGCCAGTTGATGAACATCCTCGAAACCATCGCGCTCTGGAACGAGATGCATGCCAATCCGAACGCCGACTGGACGCCCCGGGTCAAGATCTTTGGCGGCAAGGCGGCGCCGGGGTATCACGTCGCCAAGGAGATCATCCGCCTGATCAACGACGTGGCGGCGGTGGTGAACAATGATCCGCTGACAAAGGATCTGCTGAAGATCGTCTATCCGCCCAACTACAACGTGACGATGGCCGAGCTGCTGATTCCGGCGGCGGACCTGTCTGAGCAGATCTCGACCGCCGGCAAAGAGGCCAGCGGCACCGGCAACATGAAATTCGCCCTGAACGGCGCGCTGACTATCGGCACCCTGGACGGCGCCAACGTGGAAATCCGCGAGCACGTGGGGGCGGAGAATTTCTTTCTCTTCGGCCTGACCGCCGAGGAAGTTATCGAACGCCGCAGCCACCACGGCTATGCCCGCGCCGCCATCGAACAAAGCCCGCGGATGCAGAAGGTGCTGGCCCAGATCGCCGAAGGCCGGTTCTCGCCGCAGGAGCCGGGACGGTATCACGGGCTGGTCGGCAACCTCTGGGACCACGACCATTTCCTGGTGTCCTGCGATTTCGACAGCTACTTCGACACCCAGCGCCGCGCCGACGAGGCCTTCAAGCACCAGGCGACCTGGGCGGCAATGGCGCTGAGCAACACCGCCAGCGTCGGCTGGTTTTCCTCCGACAGAACGATCAGGGGTTATGCGCGTGACATCTGGAACGTGCATAGCGCCATTGACGGCCAACTGGAGCAAAGCGCATGACAGCCCCTCTCGACCAACGCACCGCAAGAGATATCGTCGAAGGGCGCCACGGCGACCCGTTCTCGGTCCTGGGTCAGCACACCCTTCCCGATGGCAGCCAGTGCGTGCGCGTCTTCTATCCAAACGTGGACCGGGTCGAGGTCCTTGCCCGTGACAGCGGCATGCTGCTGGCGGTGCTGGACCCGGTCGAGGGCGCGCCTGGGCTGTACGATGGCATCCTGCCGGGAATCGCCGGGCGCTATGACTATCGCCTGCGCCTGTCGCGCGGCAACGACAGCTGGGAAGAAGAAGACGCCTATGCCTTTGGCACCGTGCTGGGCGAGGTCGACGAATACCTGCTGGGCGAAGGCACTCATGGCCAGCTCTGGCGCGCTCTGGGCGCGCATCTGACCTCTTACGCCGGAACATGGGGCGTGCATTTCGCCGTCTGGGCGCCCAATGCCTCGCGCGTGTCGGTGGTTGGGGCCTTCAACGAATGGGACGGACGCCGCCACATCATGCGCCGCCGCGGCCCGACTGGCATTTGGGAAATCTTCGTCCCCGGCGTGACCGAGGGCGCGATTTACAAGTTCGAGTTGCTGGACGCCAACGGGATGCTCCTGCCGCTCAAGGCCGACCCGGTGGGCTTCGGGTCCGAACTGCCGCCCAATACCGCCTCTGTCGTGCGCGACCTGGGCCAGCATTGGTGGATGGACAACGGCTGGATGGCGACGCGCTGGCAGAAGCATCGCATCGACCAGCCGATTTCGATCTACGAGGTCCACCTGGAAAGCTGGCGCCGCGTGCCCGAGGACGGCGACCGCCCCCTGAGTTACCGCGAACTTGCCGAGCAACTGGTACGCTACGCCGCCGACATGGGGTTCACCCATATCGAGCTGACGCCGATTTCCGAATACCCTTTCGGCGGGTCCTGGGGCTATCAGCCCGTGGGGCTTTACGCCCCCACGTCGCGCTTTGGCACGCCAGAGGATTTCCGCGCCCTGGTCGAGGCCGCGCATGGCGCAGGACTGGGCCTGCTCATCGACTGGGTGCCGGGCCATTTCCCAACCGACAGTCACGGGTTGGCGAGGTTCGACGGGTCGGCCCTCTATGAGCATTCCGATCCCAAGGAAGGCTATCACCCGGACTGGAACACGCTGGTCTACAACTATGGCCGCACCGAGGTGTCCAATTTCCTGATCGCCAACGCCCGTTACTGGCTGGAGGAATTCCACATCGACGGGCTGCGCGTCGATGCCGTGGCTTCGATGCTCTACCGCGATTATTCCCGCAAGGACGGGGAATGGGTCCCCAACAAACACGGCGGGCGCGAAAACCTGGAGGCGATCGACTTTCTGCGGCGCATGAACGAACAGGTCTATGCCGCGCACCCGGACATCATGACCGTGGCCGAGGAATCCACCGCCTTTCCTGGCGTCAGCGCGCCCACAGATACCGGCGGGCTGGGCTTCGGCTTCAAGTGGAACATGGGGTGGATGAACGACACTCTGCGGTACATGGGCGAGGACCCGATCAACCGCAAATACCACCACGACAAGATGACCTTCGGGCTGCACTATGCCTTTTCGGAGAACTTCGTGCTGCCGCTCAGCCATGACGAGGTGGTGCATGGCAAGGGGTCTTTGCTGTCGCGGATGCCGGGCGACGACTGGCAGAAATTCGCGAACCTGCGCGCCTATTTCGGCTTCATGTACGGCCACCCGGGCAAGAAGCTGATGTTCATGGGCGGGGAATTCGGCCAGTGGGAGGAATGGAACCACAGCCGCAGCCTCGACTGGCACCTGTTGGAGCAGGAGTCCCACAAAGGCATGCAGCGGCTGGTCCGCGATCTCAACACGCTCTACCGGGGCACGCCCGCGCTCTATCAGCTGGACAGCAAGGCAGAGGGCTTTCGCTGGATCGACGGCGGCAACGCGGCAGAGTCGATCTTCTCCTGGGTTCGCATGGGCGAAGAGGGAGAGGCACCGGTGCTGATGGTGTCGAACTTCACGCCCGTCACGCGGCATGGCTACCGGATCGGTGTGCCGCTTTCGGGTCATTGGGACGAGCGCCTGAACACCGATGCGCCGCTTTATGGCGGCAGCGGCCAGGGCAACCCGGGCGGCGTGACCGCAACGGCGGACTCGGCACATGGCTGCGCCTATTCGATCGAAATCACCGTTCCGCCGCTGGCGACGGTGTTCTTTCAACTGTCCGGGGGGGAGTGACCGGACGCCTGATGACGGGGGAGGATCACATGGAATACGACAGGTTCAGACTGGCCCAGCAGACGATGGCCTATGTCCTGGCAGGCGGGCGCGGGTCACGCCTGAAAGAGATGACCGACATCCGTGCCAAACCCGCGGTCTATTTCGGCGGCAAGACCCGGATCATCGACTTTGCCCTGTCGAACGCGGTCAATTCCGGCATCCGCCGGATCGGCGTCGCCACCCAGTACAAGGCGCACAGCCTGATCCGACACCTGCAGCGCGGCTGGTCCTTCTTCCGGGCAGAGCGCAACGAGGGGCTGGATATCCTGCCGGCCTCGCAACAGGTGGACGAGGAAAACTGGTACAAGGGCACCGCCGACGCGGTCACGCAGAACATCTCGATCATCAAGGGCTATGAACCGAAATACATCCTGATCCTGGCCGGGGACCATATCTACAAGCAGGACTATTCCTACATGATCGAACAGCATGTGGAATCCGGCGCCAAGGTGACGGTCGGCTGTATCGAGGTGCCGCGCGAAGAGGCCAAGGGCTTTGGCGTCATGGCGGTGGACGAGAACGACAAGATCCTGGACTTTGTCGAGAAACCCGCCGACCCGCCCACCATGCCGAACGATCCGACGCGCTCGCTGGCCTCGATGGGGATTTATGTCTTCGAGACGGATTTCCTGTGCGAACTGCTGGAGGCGGATGCGAAAGACCCGAATTCCAGCCATGACTTCGGCAAGGACATCATCCCCGGGCTGGTCGCCTCGGGCGATGCCGTCGCCCATCCCTTTGGCCGGTCCTGCGTCATGTCGGGGTTGGAAAAGAAACCCTACTGGCGCGACGTCGGCACGCTTGATGCCTACTGGCAGGCCAATATCGACATGACCGACTTTGAACCGGAACTGGACATCTACGCCACCGACTGGCCGATCTGGACCTATTCCGAGCTGACAGCCCCCGCCAAGTTCATCCACAACGAGGAGGGCCGCCGTGGGCAGGCCGTGTCCTCGATGGTCTCGGGCGGCTGCATCATCTCGGGCTCGTCGCTCTATCGCTGCCTGCTCTTTACCGGCGTCAAGACGCATTCCTATTCACAGATGGAAGGCGTCGTCGCCCTGCCCTATTCCGAGGTCGGACGGCGGGCGCATATCAAGAACGCGATCATCGACCGTGGCGTGAAAATCCCGCCGGGGCTGGTCGTGGGCGAGGACCCCGAGCTGGACGCCAAACGGTTCCGCCGGACCGAAAACGGCATTTGCCTCATCACCCGCAAGATGATCGAGGAACTGGAGTGATCACATGAAGGTGCTGATGGTCGCCTCGGAATGCGCGCCCTTCGTCAAGACCGGGGGGCTGGCGGACGTGGCGGGTGCCCTGCCGGGCGCGCTGGCGCCGCTGGGGGTCGAGGTCAAGACCGTCCTGCCCGCTTACCCGGCGCTATTTCCCCTGCTGGCCAAGGGCAAGGAAGTGGCCAGCTTTGGCGACCTGCCCGGTGGTCCCGGACGGCTGGTCGAGGTTCAGGCCGAGGGACTGACTCTGCTGCTGCTCGACGCGCCGCAGCTTTTCGACCGGCCCGGCGCGCCCTACACAGGCGCCGATGGCAAGGACTGGCCCGACAATCACCGCCGCTTTGGCGCGTTGGCGCAGGCGGCGGCGCGGGTTTCCTTTGACGGTCTGGACGGCTGGGTGCCGGACGTGCTGCACGCGCATGACTGGCAAGCGGGGCTGGCGCCGGTCTACCTGAAACAGGACGGACGCACACCGCCCAAGTCGGTCATCACCATCCACAACATCGCCTTCCAGGGCCGTTTCGGCCCCCAGGTCATGGGCGATCTGAAGTTGCGCAGCGACTGGTTCCACCCCGGAGGGCTGGAATATTACGGCGACGTCAGTTTCCTCAAGGCGGGGCTGGTCTATGCCGATCACATCACCACCGTCAGCCCGACCTACGCGCGCGAGATCCTGACCCCGCAATTCGGCATGGGGCTGGACGGGGTGCTAGCGGGCCGGGCCTCAAACCTGACCGGCATCCTGAACGGCATCGACCTAGAGGCCTGGAACCCCAAGAGCGACCCGGCCCTGACTGCGACCTACGGGTTGAAACGGCTGGGCGCCAAGGCCAAGAACCGCGCCACCCTAGCCGAACGGCTGGGCCTGGACCCGGACCATGACGGCCCGCTCTTCTGTGTCATCAGCCGCCTGACCCTGCAAAAGGGACTGGACGCGCTGGCCGGTGCCCTGCCCGCGCTGGTCGCGGGTGGCGGACAGCTTGCGCTCTTGGGCTCGGGCGAGCCGGAGCTGGAACAGGCCTTTCGAGACGCCGCAGCGCGGTTCCCGGGCAAGATCGGGGTCGAGATCGGCTATGACGAGGCGCTCTCACACCTGATGCAGGGTGCGTCCGACGCGATCCTGATCCCCTCGCGCTTTGAACCCTGCGGCCTGACCCAGCTGTACGGGCTGCGCTATGGCACCTTGCCCGTGGTGGCGCGGACCGGCGGTCTGGCCGACACGGTGATCGACGCCAACCATGCAGCACTGGCGGCGGGCGTGGCCACCGGCTTTGTCTTTGACGACGTTTCAATCGCCGGGATCGAGGGGGCGATTGCCCGCGCCATCGCCGCCCATGCCGACCGGGACCTCTGGAAACAGATGCAGGCAGCGGCCATGCGTCAGCCCGTGGGCTGGGAAAGCTCCGCCCGCGACTATGTCCGGATGTACGAGACGCTCTGCGCATGACCAGGAAATCGGGCGGCACATACGGGATCGGCGCGGGCCGGCCGAACCGGCTGGGCGCGCTCTTTGACGGCGAAGGCACCAATTTCGCGCTTTTCTCGGACCACGCCCAGCGGGTCGAGCTGTGCCTCTTCTCTGCCGACGGCAAGACAGAGGTGCAGCGCCTTTCGCTGCCCGAACGGCGCGGCCCCGTCTGGCACGGGTATGTTCCGGGGCTGAAGCCCGGCGCCCTTTACGGATACCGCGTCCACGGTCCCTTTGCCCCCGAGCGCGGCCACCGCTTCAATCCCAACAAGCTGTTGGTCGATCCCTATACCCGCGCCCTGCACGGGGCGTTCAGCACACATCCGGCCACTTTTGGCTACAGCCCCGGTTCGGGTGACAGCGACCTGTCGTTCAACTCGTCCGACAGCGCGCCTCATACGCCGAAATCCGTGGTCTGGGACCCCGAAGACTACCCCACCGGCGCCCAGGGGCTACGGCGCGGGTGGAGCAACACGGTCATCTACGAGACCCACGTCCGGGGCGGCACGATGCGCCACCCCAAAGTGCCCGAGGCCCTGCGCGGCACCGTCGAGGGGCTGGCCAGCCAGCCGATGCTGGATCACCTGACCCGTCTTGGCATCACCACGGTCGAACTGCTGCCGGTACAGGCGATCCGGTCGGAAAACGCGCTGACCGGGCGCGGGCTGGTGAACTACTGGGGCTACAACACCGCCGGGTTCTTCGTTCCCGAACCGCGTTACCTTGGCCCGCAAGGCGTGGCCGGGTTCCGCCAGATGGTCGAACGCTTCCACGCCGCCGGGATCGAGGTGATCCTCGACGTGGTCTACAACCACTCGGCAGAGGGCGATCACCTTGGTCCCACCTTCTCCTTTCGGGGGCTGGACAATGCCTCCTACTATCGCCTCGTCGAGGGACAGCCCCGGTTCTATGTCAACGACACCGGCACCGGGAACACGCTGAACACCGACCATCCCTATGTCCTGCGGATGATCCTGGATTCCCTGCGGTTCTGGGTCGAGTGCATGGGCGTGGACGGGTTCCGCTTTGACCTCGCCACGACGCTGGGGCGCGAACGCCAGGGGTTCGACCGGCACGGCGGCTTTATGGACGCGCTCAGGCAGGACCCGCTGCTGGCCGAGGTCAAGCTGATCGCCGAACCCTGGGACCTTGGGCACGGGGGCTATCGACTGGGCCAGTTCCCGCCCGAATTCGCCGAGTGGAACGATCGCTTTCGCGACACTGTCCGGCGCTTCTGGCGCGGTGACGGGCACGCGGCGCAGGACCTTGGCTCTGCCCTTCTGGGCACGGCGGACCTGTTCGACGCGCGCGGACGGCGCGCCTGGGCCTCGGTCAATTTCGCAGCCGCCCATGATGGCTTTACGCTGGCCGATGTCACCGCCTATTCGAAACGCCACAATGAGGCCAACGGCGAAGGCAACCGCGACGGCCACAACGCCAACCACTCGGACAACCTGGGCGAAGAAGGCGAGACCTCGGACGAGGCGATCCTCTCTGCCCGCCGCCAGCGCGTCCGCAACATGCTGGCCACGGTTCTGCTGTCGCAGGGCAGGCCCATGATCCTTGCAGGCGACGAGGGCGGCAATTCGCAAGGCGGCAACAACAACGCCTATTGCCAGGACAATGAGACCAGCTGGCTGGACTGGGCCACGATGGACGACGAGCTGATCGGCTTTGTCGCGGCGCTGATCGGGTTTCGCAAGGCGCATGGCGTGCTGCGGCAAGGACGGTTCCTGCACGGGGTTCAGCGCGCGGACGGCAAGCCCGACGTGGAATGGCGGGG
>Ga0208330_1000040_pt1 | contig 82275 bp, 75 predicted proteins | sample DeeseametaMP1896_FD_184180 | JGI IMG/M metagenome (GOLD analysis project Ga0208330, IMG submission 184180) | Marine microbial communities from the Deep Pacific Ocean - MP1896 (SPAdes) | ecosystem: Environmental > Aquatic > Marine > Oceanic | place: East of Hawaii, North Pacific Ocean | collected... | reverse complement strand
CCTCCGCCGCCGTGCCGCCGGGCAGAAGCACCCGATCCACGACTTCCTGTTCCAGTACTACTCATACCGTCCGGCTCAGTTGATGCGCTGGCAGGCGCCAGGCACGCTCGACCCTACGAAGGCTCCTCTCGCGAAGGCAACGCTTGCTCTCCTGCACGCAACGGGACGTCGCGAAGCGAACTTCGGCTGCTTCGGACTCCACGAGTGGGCGATGGTCTACCGCAACACCGACACCAGGCACCCGCATCCGCTACGACTGGGCAACGAGCAGACGGACACTGTGGTGGAGAGCCACAGGCTGGGGTGCAGCCATTGGGACGCGGTGCGCTTCTTCACTCCGCCAGCGCGACCCTTGAACACGCTGAGCCCGTTCAAGGACGACCGTGCCGAGTTCGAACAGCCAGGCTGCCTCCACGCCAACATGGATCTCTACAAGCACGCCTACCGCCTCGCCGATGCAGTCGGATCGGACCTGATCGCCGACGCCTTCGAGCTTGCTTGGGACGTACGGATCATGGACATGCGCGCCGCCCCCTACGACATGTCCGGCATGACCATCGACCCCTACAGCATCGAGTGGACGCCGATCAAGATCGAGACGGCAGAGGGCAAGCGGGAGTACGCCGAACTCCAGCGGCAGTTCGCCGAGCGAGCAGCCCCCATCCGTCAGGCATTGATCCAGCGACTTACCTCGGCGTTGGGGACGGCGCTCGGTCCGAGGTCAGTGCCAGTCACGACGTGAAGGTCATACGACAGGTCCTCACCAGCGCCCTCCCGGTGCGCCAACTGATCACCCAGCTGATCTGAGTCGGGTGGCTCAAGTCACGCCCAGTCGTGCCGAAGGACAAGGCATGACCCACCTGCTGCGACTCGACGCCGTGGCGCACCGCGACGAGTTCGCCGTGCGGCTGGACGGCCACCTGCTCGGACATGTCGTCCGCGACCCCCGCGCCCTCACCGAGATCTGGACCTGGTGGGCCGACGGTGGCGGCGTCCCCCAGCAGCACGAGGACTCCCGCGAGATGGCGGTCTACCGCCTGCTCGTCGGGTACGGCCTGGACTTCTCCACCGCGCGTTCGCTGGTGCAGCGCGGCGCCGTGCTCGTCGCCGCCTGATCCGACCCCCCGCCTCCCCCCTTCCCTCCATCGGTCACGACGTCCGCGATCCGGGCGGGTGTTTGCACCCCCTTCCCAGGTGCGGTTAGGTAAGCCTTACCTAATCCATCTCGGAAGGATTCTCGGTGCCACCCACCCCTGCCCTCCTGCGGCACGTGCTGCACCCGGCCCACGCCGGCGAGTACGCCACCGCCACCCGCCTGGCCGTCGACCACCTCACCACGGCCCTCGGCCGGGTCCGCGGCCCCGCGACCGGCCTGGACCCCGACCGCGCGGCCAAGCCCGTGCGCGACGTCGACCTCGACGCGCCCCTCGGTTGCACCGCCCAGGCCCTCGCCGAGCTCGACCGGGTCTGGCTCGACGACACCGTCTGGTTCCACGAGCCCGGCTATGCCGCCCACCTCAACTGCCCGGTGCTCATCCCCTCGCTGGTCGCCGAGGTGCTCGTCAGCGGCGTGAACGCCAGCCTGGACACCTTCGACCAGTCCGTCGGCGGCACGTTCGTGGAGCGCCACCTGGTCGACTGGGTCTGCCAGCGGGCGGGCCTCGGCCCCGCCGCCGACGGGGTCTTCACCTCCGGCGGCACCCAGTCCAACCTGCAGGGCCTGCACCTGGCCCGCGACCACGTCCGCGCGCGCACCGGGGCCGACCTCGACCGGTTGCGGGTGCTGGTCTCGGCCGACGGGCACTACTCCGTCCAGCGGGCCGCCCGACTGCTGGGCCTCGCCCCCGACGCCGTCGTCGTCGTCCCCGTCGACGTGCGGCGCCGGATGCGTCCCGACGCGCTGGCCGACGCGTTGTCCCGGGTGGGGGCCGACGGCGCCGTGCCGATGGCCGTCGTCGCCACCGCCGGCACCACCGACCACGGCGCCATCGACCCGCTGGGCGCGACCGCCGACCTCGCGCACGAGCACGGGGCGTGGCTGCACGTCGACGCGGCGTACGGCGGTGGGCTGCTCGTCTCCCGCCGGCGCCGGCACCTCCTCGACGGGATCGAGCGCGCCGACTCGGTGACGGTGGACTTCCACAAGACGTGGTTCCAGCCGGTCTCGTGCAGCGTCGTGCTGGTCCGCGACCGCGCGCACCTGCGGCACGTGACGGCCCACGCCGACTACCTCAACCCCGCCGACGGCGGCGGGCTGGCGACCCGGCGGCCCGACCAGGTCGACAAGAGCCTGCAGACCACGCGGCGCTTCGACGCGCTCAAGCTGTGGCTGACCCTGCGGGTGATGGGCGCGGACGCGGTCGGGGAGCTGGTCGACGCGGTCGTCGACCTGGCCCAGACAGCCCACCAGCGGTTGCGCGAGGACGACCGGGTCGAGGTGCTCGCAGCCCCGGAGCTCAGCACCCTGCTGCTGCGACCGGTCGCCCCCGGGCTCGACGCCGACGCGGTCGACGCGCTCGTACCACGGGTGCGCGCGGCGCTCTGGGACGGCGGGGAGCACGTGGTCGCCGCGACCGTCGTGGACGGGCGCCGCTGGCTCAAGCTCACCCTGCTCAACCCGATGGCCGGCGTCGAGGACGTGATGTCGGTGGTCGAGGGCATCGTCGCCGCTGCGGACGACCTGCTCGGGGAGGAGGCGGCATGACGGTCCACGACCTGATCGGCATCGGCCTGGGTCCCTTCAACCTGGGCCTTGCCGCGCTCGCCGACCCGCTGCCCGACGTCGACGCGGTCTTCCTCGAGGGCCGCGACGAGGTGTCCTGGCACCCCGGGATGATGCTGCCCGAGGCCACCCTGCAGGTGCCGTTCCTCGCCGACCTCGTGACGATGGCCGACCCCACCTCCCGCTGGTCCTTCCTGGCCTTCCTCAAGGAGACCGGGCGGCTCTACCCCTTCTACGTGCGCGAGTCGTTCTACCCCCTGCGCAGCGAGTACGACGACTACCTCCGCTGGGTCGCCGAGCGTCTGCCGTCGGTGCGCCTGGGGCAGCAGGTCACCGGCGTCGAGCGCGGGGACGACGGCGTCTACACCGCGACCACGACTGCCGGCGACACCTGGCACGCGCGGCGGCTGGTCCTCGGGGTCGGCACCCGGCCGAGCCTCCCCGACAGCGTGCGTGCCGCCGGTGGCCCCGCAGTGCACACCGCCGACTACCTCCCGGCCCGCGAGCGCCTGCAGCGCTGTCGCACGATCACCGTCGTCGGCAGCGGCCAGAGCGCCGCCGAGGTCTACCACGACCTGCTGGCCGCCAGCCCCGAGCACGGCTACGACCTGGTGTGGCTCACGCGCAGCCCGCGCTTCTTCCCGATGGAGTACACCAAGCTCACCCTGGAGCTGACCTCCCCGGAGTACTCCACCTACTTCCAGGGCCTCCCCGACGCGACCCGCGCCCGTCTGCTGCGCGAGCAGCGCAGCCTCTACAAGGGCATCAGCGGCGAGCTGGTCGACGCCATCTCCGACCTGCACTACCGGCTGCGGGTCCAGGGCCACGGTCCGCGGACCACCCTGGTCACCAACACCTCGCTGACCGGCGCCACCTGGGACGGCAGGGCCTACGACCTCGTGCTCCACCACGACGAGACCGGCGAGGACTTCGCGCTGCGCACCGATGGCCTGGTGCTCGGCACCGGCTACCGCGCGGAGCTGCCCGCCTTCCTCGACGGGGTCTGCGACCGGTTGCGGCTCGACGGGGAGGGCCGGCCGTGCGCGGACGCGTCGTACGCCGTCGACGTCACCGGCCGCGAGGTCTTCGTGCAGAACGCCGAGGAGCACACCCACGGCTTCGTCGCCCCCGACCTCGGCATGGGTGCCCACCGCAGCGCCACCATCCTCAACGCCGTCACCGGGCGCGAGGCCTACCCCGTCGAGAAGCGCGTCGCCACCCAGACCTTCGGCGTGCCCGAGCACCTGCGCACGCACCGCACGGCCCACCCCCAGGAGGTCTCCGCATGAGGACCACGATCGAGCCGCTCACCCTGGACGGGGCGACCGTGCGGATGCTGCACCGCTGGGTCACCCACCCCCGATCCCGCTACTGGCAGATGGGAGGGGCGTCCGCCGACGAGGTGGCGCTGGAGTACGCCGGCATCAGTGCGTCGAGCACCCACCACGCGTGGCTGGGGCGGGTCGACGGCGAGCCGACGTTCCTCGCCGAGACCTACGACCCGGCGCACTCCCCGCTCGCCGGGCTGCCGGAGGTGCGGGAGGGCGACCTGGGCATGCACGTGCTCGTCGCACCCCCCGAGGGGCCGCCGCGCCCGGGGCTCACCCGCGCGGTCTTCGCCGCGGTGCTCGAGCACTGCTTCGCCGAGGAGGCCGTACGCCGCGTCGTCGTCGAGCCCGACGTCGGCAACGACGCGATCGCCCGGCTCAACAAGGAGGCCGGCTTCGTCGTGGCCCGCACCGTCGAGCTGCCGGAGAAGACTGCGGCGCTTTCGTTCCTGACCCGCGAGGACTGGCTGGCCGCGTCCGGCCGCGCCGCCGGCCGCGAGACCGACCCGGCGCCCCACCTGAGCCCGGCCCTGCTGGCGGCCGCCCAGCGCCGGCTGGTGACCAAGGCGCTCTCCGAGCTGTGCCACGAGCGGCTGCTCGTGCCCGTCCCGGACGGGCCGGGCCGGTGGCGGGTCGAGGGCCCGACGTCGACCCACCGCTTCGCGGCGCGGGTCCTGCCGCTGGACCACTGGGACGTCGACCCCGACTCGGTCACGCGCGAGGTCGACGGCGTGGCCGTGGACCTCGACGTCCAGGAGCTCGTGGTCGAGCACGCCGAGGCCCTCGGGCTCCGGGGTGACCTGGTCGCGGTCTACCTCGAGGAGCTGGCCGCCACCCTGGCGTGGACCTGCTGGCAGCTGGCCCACCCCGGGCCGCCGGTGGCCTCGCTGCTGTCGGCCTCGCACGGGGAGGTGGAGGCGGCGATGACAGAGGGTCACCCGGGATTCCTGGCCAACCGCGGGCGGATCGGCTTCGGCCTCGCCGACCACGAGGCCTACTCCCCCGACGCCGCCGCACCCGTCCGGCTCGTGTGGCTGGCCGTGCGGCGCGACCGGGCCCGGCTCTCGCTCGGCGAGGGCTGGACCGAGGAGGGGCTCTACGCCACCGGCCTCGGCTCCGACGTCGAGCTGATGCACGGCCGGCTGCGCCGCCGCGGGCTCGACCCCGCGGACCACCTGCTGATGCCGGTCCACCCCTGGCAGTGGGACCGCAAGGTGGCGGTCACCTTCGCCCCCGACGTGGCGCGGCGCGACCTCGTGCTGCTGGGCGAGGGCACCTCGCGCCACCAGGCGATGCAGTCGATCCGGACCTTCGCCGACCTCGACCATCCGCGCCGACCACAGGTGAAGACCGCGCTGGCCATCCAGAACATGGGGTTCGTGCGCGGGTTGTCACCGGCGTACATGGAGGCGACCCCGGCGATCAGTGACTGGGTGGCCCGGCTGGTGGCCGAGGACCCGGCGCTGCAGCGGATGAGGTTCTCGGTGCTGCGGGAGGTGGCGGCCGTCGGCTACACCGGCGACGTCTTCCACCGCGTCGCCCCGGGTGCACCGCAGCGCAAGATGCTCGCGGCCCTGTGGCGGGAGAGCCCGGTGGGGGCGGTCGGCGACGGCGAGCGCATCGTCACCCTGGCCTCGCTGCTGCACCGCGACCCGGCCGGCGACTCCTACGCCACCGCGCTGGTCGACGCGTCCGGGCTCACCGCGCGCGAGTGGCTGGGCCGGTGCCTGGACGCCTACCTGCGCCCGGTCGTGCACTGCCTGCTGGCCCACGACCTGGCGTTCATGCCGCACGGGGAGAACCTCCTGCTCGTGCTGCGCGACCAGGCTCCCGTGCGCTGCGTGATGAAGGACCTCGGGGAGGAGATCGCGGTGCTGTCGCGGACCCGCTCGCTGCCGCCGGAGGTCGAGCGGGTGCGCGCCGAGGTCGACGACGACGACCGCTGCCTCGCTGTGCTCACCGACGTCGTCGACGGCGTGCTGCGCCATCTCGCCGCGACCTGGGACCGCGATGGCGTGCTGCCCGTGGCCGACTTCTGGGACGAGGTGGCCTGCTGCCTCGAGCGCCACGCCGCCGACCACCCCGAGCTGGCGTCGGCCGCGGCCGACTACGACCTGCAGCGGCCGACGTTCCGGCACTCCTGCCTCAACCGGCTCCAGCTGCGCGACGCCCGCCACATGGTCGACCTGTCCGACCAGGCCTCGTCGTTCCTCTACGCCGGCGAGCTGGAGAACCCGCTGCACCGAGCCGTCCCTGGTGGCGGGTCCGCGGCTGGATAGCGTGGCGTCCGTGCGCGAGGAGACCGGGACGACCCACCGCGGCGAGGACTGGTACGCCGAGGAGCTGGTCGGCGCCCGGTTCACCTCGTGCACGTTCACCGACGTGGACCTCACCGAGGCGACGATCCGCGGGTCGGTGTTCACCGACTGCCGCTTCGAGCGGTGCGCGTTCAACGCCTCGGTCCACGAGTCGACGGCCTACGTCACCTGCACCTTCAGCGGGTGCAACCTCTTCGACTCCACGTGGGAGGGCTGCAAGCTCAGCGGCTCGGCCTTCGAGCGGTGCACGACCCGACCGTTGCGCGTGGTCGGCGGCCAGTGGCGAGGGGTCTCCCTGCGCGGCGCGAACCTCTCCGGGCAGGACCTGACCGGGCTCGACCTGCGCGACGCGGACCTGTCGCTGGCCGACCTGTCCGGGGCGGTGCTGCGCGACTGCGGGCTGGGCGGCGCGCTGGTGCGCGAGACCGACCTGCGCCGCGCCGACCTGCGCGGCGCGACCCTCGAGGGTGTCGACCTTCGCGAGGCGCAGCTCGGTGAGACCCGGCTGGACCTGGCCGGCGCGGTGCTGTTGGCAGAGCTGTCGGGCGCGCTGGTGGAGTAGTTCAGCGCACGGGGCGCAGCGTCTCGATCACGGACACCAGTGCCTCTGCCGTCTCCACCACCTCGGACACCAGAGAGTCCCAGTCGACGTCGACCTCGCCCCGGTATCCCGCCGCCGCGACACCCAGGAGACGAGCGTGCGGAGCGCCCATACCGGGCACGACCTCCTCCACTGCCACGTCCTTGGCCACAATGCGTCCGCTGCGCAGGGTCACCACCATCCGCGCGAGGGTGAGCAGCACGTTGCGCTCGTCGCCGACCAGTCCCTCGAGCAGATCAGGCAGGGCGTCGAAGATCGAGGCGACGAGGTCAGCACTCGGCACCGGGTCCACCAGGTCGGTCACGGGCGGACCGAGCAGCGCGACGGAGTGGGCGCGGGCGGACGTCAGCAGGACCGGCAGGTTCGGATCCGTGTCGGGGCGCGGGACGTGGCCGGCGACGTACTCATCACGCAGCCACTCGCCGTACTCGAAGTCGCGGACAGCGGGGTAGTGCCACGGCCGCACATCGTCGAGCACAAGCGAGATGAGCTCGACCGGCCGCCCCGGCTTCCGGGTCGCGCGACGGCCGGAGACCTCCAGCAACAGCCCCAGCAGGGTTGCTCGTTCGTCGTGGGCCAGCGACCTCCTGGTGATGAGGAGCAGGTCGACGTCGCTGTCCGGTCGCAGCCCTCCGTCACATGCCGATCCGGTGGGGAACAGGGCCAGCGGGCTCCCGATCTGCTCGCGCACGACCAGTGCGTGCACCGCTGCGACTGCTGGCTCCACGGACTCGAGCCTGCCCGATCCTCGAGATCGGTGCACCCGCTGCGGCGTGCAACCAGCCGGATCTGGTCTCAGCCGAGGAGGGTGCCGTGCTCCACGCACGTCGCGGCCCAGTCGCGCGGGGTCACCTGGACCTTCATCCGCCGTCCGCACTCGGTGCAGAACCTGGGTGGCTCCATGGCGAGCATCTGCTCGCAGCGCGGGTGCGGCTCGGTCAGGGCCTGACCGCAGTGACCGCAGGTGGGGCCGACGGTCACTAGAGGGTCTTCGCCAGCTCGCGGATCGGCATCTTCAGCTCGCTGAGCAGCGCGAGGTCCTCGTCGGGGTCGCGGCCCAGGGTGGTGAGGTAGTTGCCGACGATGATGGCGTTGACGCCACCGAGCAGGCCCTCGCGGGTGCCGAGGTCGCCGAGGGTGAGCTCGCGCCCACCGGCGTACCGCAGGATCGTGCGCGGCATGGCCAAGCGGAAGGCGGCGATGGTGCGCAGCGCGTCCTGGGCGTCCATGGTCTGCAGGTCGCCGAAGGGGGTGCCGGGGCGCGGGTTGAGGAAGTTGAGCGGGACCTCGTGGGGGTCGAGCTCGGCGAGCTGGGAGGCCAGCTCGGCGCGCTGCTCGAGGGTCTCCCCCATGCCGACCAGGCCGCCGCAGCACAGCTCCATGCCGGCGTCGCGGACCATCTGGCAGGTCTCCCAGCGCTCCTCGTAGGAGTGCGTGGTGACGACGCTCGGGAAGTAGGACTTCGCGGCCTCGAGGTTGTGGTTGTAGCGGTGCACGCCGATCGCGGCGAGCTCGTCGACCTGCTCCTGGGTGAGCATGCCGAGGCTGCAGGCGACGTTGATGTCGACCGCGTCGTGGATCGCCTTCACACCGTCGCGGACCTGCGACATCAGTCGCTCGTCGGGGCCACGGACCGCGGCGACGATGCAGAACTCCGTCGCGCCGGTCTCGGCGGTCTCCTTGGCGGCCTGCACCAGCTGCGGGATGTCGAGCCACACCGAGCGCACCGGGGAGGTGAACTGACCGGACTGGCTGCAGAAGTGGCAGTCCTCGGGGCAGCCGCCGGTCTTGAGGCTGATGATGCCCTCGACCTCGACCTCGGGCCCGCAGTGGCGCATCCGCACGTCGTGGGCGAGCCCGAGCAGGGCGGGCACGTGCTCGTCGGGCAGCCGCAGCACCTCGACCAGGTCCTCGTAGGAGAGGCCCTCGCCGTTCTCCAGCACCTGGGTGCGGGCGCGGCTGAGGATCGCGGGCTCGGTCAGGTCCGGGGTCACGGGAGCAGCAGTCACGAACCGGGAGCGTAGCCCCGTCGAGCCGGATCCTGAACAGTGTTCAGTCCGTGGGCGTGCCGCGCCGTAGGCTCACCCCGCGATGAGCCCCCTCGACCCCACCGACGTGCCCGCGTTGCTGGCCTACGACCGCGCCCACGTGTGGCACCCCTACACCTCGATGACCGACCCGGCGCCGGTGCGCGTGGTCGAGTCCGCCTCGGGCGTCCGGTTGCGGCTGGCGGGTCCGGACGGCGGCCGGGAGGTCGTGGACGGGATGGCGTCGTGGTGGTCGGCGGTGCACGGGTACGCCGTGCCCGAGCTCGACGCCGCGCTCGCCGACCAGGCGGGGCGGATGTCCCACGTGATGTTCGGCGGGCTGACCCACGCCCCGGCCGTCACGCTGGCCGAGAAGCTGGTGTCGATCTCCCCCGAGGGGCTCGAGCACGTCTTCCTGGCCGACTCGGGATCGGTCTCGGTCGAGGTCGCCCTGAAGATGGCCCTGCAGGCGCAGCGCGGTCGTGGCCGGCCGGGCCGCTCGCGGATGCTGACCGTGCGCGGCGGCTACCACGGGGACACCGCCGGCTGCATGGCCGTGTGCGACCCCGAGGGCGGCATGCACTCGATGTTCGCCGGGGTGCTGCCGCAGCAGCTGTTCGCCGACCGGCCGCCGGCCGTCACCGCGACGGACGCGGAGGTGGAGGCGTGGGCAGCCGGCGTACGACGTCTGGCTGAGCAGCACGCGCACGAGCTCGCCGGGATCGTGGTCGAGCCGCTGCTGCAGGGCGCCGGCGGCATGTGGACCTACCCGCCGGCGTGCCTGCGGGTGCTGCGCGAGGTGGCCGACGAGCACGACCTGGTGCTGGTGCTCGACGAGGTCGCGACCGGGCTGGGGCGGACGGGCACGATGTTCGCCTGCGAGGCTGCCGGGGTGGTGCCCGACGTGCTGTGCCTGGGCAAGGCGCTGACCGGCGGGTACCTCACGCTCGCGGCCGTCCTGTGCACCTCGCGCGTCGCCCACGACCTGTCCGCCTCGGAGTCCGGCGTGCTGATGCACGGCCCGACGTTCATGGGCAACCCGCTGGCCTGCGCGGTGGCGCTGGCGTCGCTGGAGCTGCTCGAGTCGCGCGGCTGGGCGGCCGACGTCGCCCGCGTGTCGGACGGTCTGCGCACCGGCCTCGCACCGTTGCGCGATGCTGCGGGGGTGGTGGACGTACGCGTGCTGGGAGCGGTGGGCGCCGTGCAGCTCGACCACGCCGTCGACGTGCCGCGCGCGACGAAGGCGGCGCTCGACGCGGGCGTGTGGCTGCGGCCGTTCCGCGACCTGGTCTACGTGATGCCGCCCTACGTCACCTCGCCGGCCGACGTCGCCCTGATCTGCGAGGGCGTGGCCGAGGCGGTGGCGGTCGGATGACCTCCTGGTCCGACTGGCTGGCGGCCGAGGCCGCCGCCCGAGAGGCCGCCGGGCTGACCCGGTGGCTGGTGCCGCGCAGTGCCTCCGATGACGTGATCGACCTCGCGGGCAACGACTACCTGGGGCTGGCGCGCGACCCGCGGGTGCGTGCGGCCGCCGCCGCTGCAGCCGAGACCTGGGGCGGCGGCGCGGGCGCCTCGCGCCTGGTCACCGGCACCCTCGACCTCCACTCCGAGCTCGAGGCCGAGCTCGCCGCGTGGACGGGGAACGACGCGGCACTGGTGCTCTCGACCGGGTACGCCGCCAACCTGGCCGTCGTCACGGGGCTGGTCGGCCGCGACTGCCACGTCGTCTCCGACGCCCACGTGCACGCCTCGCTCGTCGACGCCGCGCGGCTCTCGCGGGCGCGGCTCACGATCACCCCGCACAACTCGGTGTCGGCCGTGGTGGATGCCCTCGCCACATCGACCCCGGGTGAGCGGACGATGGTGCTGGCCGAGTCGATCTACTCCGTCCTCGGCGACGAGGGGCCGCTGGTCGAGCTCGCGGCCGCCTGCGAGGAGGCCGGCGCGCTGCTCGTGGTCGACGAGGCGCACGGGCTGGGCGTGCACGGGGCCGGGGTGGTGGAGCGGCTCGGGCTGGCCGGGCTCCCGCACGTGCTGGTGACCGCCACGCTGTCCAAGGCGCTCGGCTCCCAGGGCGGGGCCGTCCTCGGCTCCCCCGCCGTCGTCGAGCACCTGGTCAACCGGGCCCGGCCCTTCATCTTCGACACCGCGCTCGCACCCGCTGCCACGGGCGCGGCCCTGGAGGCGCTGCGGATCGCGCGGGCAAACCCCTCGCTGGCCACGTGCGTGCGGTCGCGGGTGCTGGACCTGGCTGCGGTGCTGGGTGTCGAGCCGCCCGACGGCGCGGTGCTGTCGGTGCCGATGCCGTCGCCCCAGGTCGCCGTCGCCGCGCGCGACGCGTGCCTCGAGGCCGGGGTGCGGGTCGGCTGCTTCCGGCCGCCGTCGGTGCCCGACGGGATCTCCCGGCTGCGGGTCACCGTGTCCGCGGGAGTGCCCGAGGACGCCTGGACGCGGGCCGTCGAGACGCTGGTCGCGGTCGTGAAGGAGCACCGATGAGCCGGCCGGGGCGGGTGCTGCTGGTGACCGGCACGTCGACCGGTGTCGGCAAGACCGTCGTGACGGCGGCCCTGTCGTCGGTGCTGGCCGCGCGCGGTCAGCAGGTCGTCGTCGTGAAGCCCGTGCAGACCGGGATCGCCGACGGCGACTGCGACGCCGAGGAGGTGCACCGGCTCACCGGCTGCGCCGTGCAGGAGCACGCCGCGCTCGACGAGCCGCTCGCACCCGAGACCGCCGCCCGCCGCGCCGGGGTCACGCTGCCCACGGTCGCCGAGCACGCCGACCGGCTCAAGGTGCACACCGAGTTCCACGACACCGTCGTCGTCGAGGGCGCCGGCGGCCTGCTGGTGCGGCTCGACACCGACGGCGGCACCCTGCTCGACCTCGCGGCCTGGCTGGTCGAGCGCGACGTCGACGTCGAGGTCGTCGTCGTCTGCGCCGCGGGACTCGGCACCCTCAACCACACCGAGCTGACCGTCGGGGCCCTGCAGGCCCGCGGGGTCCCGGTGCGGGGACTCGTCATCGGGTCGTGGCCCGACTCCCCCGGCCTGGCCGAGACCTGCAACCGCGAGGACCTGCCGCGTGTCACCGGCGTACCCCTGCTCGGGGCGGTGCCCGCCGGTGCCGGCGCCCTGGGGCGCGAGGAGTTCACCGCCGCGGCGGGTGGGTGGCTGCCGGGCTGGTGAGGTTCATCGGCGCCCCGATGAACCTCACGCACCCCCGGTGCACCTGCATCGGCGCGCCGTGAGGTTCTGGAGACTCGGTGAGGTTCAGCGGCTGCCCGATGAACCTCACGCACCCCCGCCGCACCTGCGTCGGCGCGCCGTGAGGTTCAGCGGGGCGCCGACGAGCCTTCCCGCACCCGCGACCGGATCCCCTCCACCACGAACCCCAGCCCCGTGCCGAAGTCGGCGGGCAGCGGGTCGGCGTCGATGGCGCCGGCGGAGCCGGCCTGCAGGTGGGTCTGCTCCTCGAGGGTGTGGCCGAGCACGAGGTGCAGGACCGTCCGCGCGGCGGTGGGCAGCAGCGACTCCGGGAGACCCGACTCGGCCAGCGCGGCCGTCAGGTCGTCCAGCGGTTGCGTCGCGCCCAGGCCGAACGCGATGACGGTGGAGACCAGCTCCGCGCCGTCGCGGTAGGCAAGCATCGCGTCGCGCAGCTCGTGCGCCACCTCGACGACCCGCTCGTCCCAGGTCACCGCGCCCCGCGGGCGCGCGCCGCGGCGCAGCACCTCGTCGGCCACGGCGCCCAGCAGTTCCTGCTTCGAGGCGACGTGGTGGTAGAGCGCGCTCGGCTGCAGCTGCAGCTCCCCGGCGACCCGTCGCATCGAGACGTCGGCCAGCCCGTGGGAGTCGAGCAGGCGCAGCGCGACGGCGACGAGGTCCTCCCGAGTGCGACTCACGCAGGCGACCCTAGCGGTCGGTCGCGGAGACGCCGGACAGGTCCAGCGACAGACCGGTCTCGCGCTCGCACACCTCGAACAACCGGCGTACGGCGCTGGCCGACCCGGGCCGCACCAGCGGGCGCCGGACGGGGCGACCGGCCATCGCCAGCAGCGGGCCGTACAACGTGCCGCCCCGGACCCCGGGCTCGGTCGCCCCCCGCAGCTGGCTCAGCGCACCGCGCGGGACGCTCATCCCGAACCAGCTCGACAGGCGATCCCACAGCGGCCCCTGCCAGCCGGCACCGCCGAGCGCGTGGGTGGTGGCCTGCAGGTCGGAGTTGGTCAGGCCAGGGTGCGCGGCGACGGCGATCGCGTCGACACCAGCGGCCTCGAACCGCTCCTGCAGCCCCACCGCGAGGTGTCGGGCGGCGAGCTTGGTGTTGCCGTACATCAGCCAGGGGTTGTAGCGACCACTCATGTGCGGGTCGGCCGGGTCGAGCGCACGCCCCTGGTGCTGGGCGATGCTGCTCAGCGTCACCACCCGTGCCCCCGGCGTGGCGACGACCAGTGACGCGAGCCGGCACAGCAGCGACCAGTGGCCCAGCACGTTGGTGGCCAGCTGCGCATCGAAGCCGTCCTCGGTGGTCGCCTTCGGCGAGGCCATCACGCCCGCGTTGAGCATGAGCACGTCGAGCCGGTCGTGCGCGGCCAGCACCTGCTCGGCCGCCCGCGCCACGGACGCCTGCGAGCCGAGGTCGAGCTCTACGACCTCGAGCGAGGCGCCCGGGTGCTGGGCGAGGATGCGCTCTCAGGCCGCCCCGGCCTTGGCCTGGTCGCGGGCCGCCATCACCACGTGGGCGCCGGCACCGGCCAGCGCGATCGCGGACTCCAGCCCGAGCCCACCGTTGGCGCCGGTGACCAGCGCGACACGGCCGGTCTGGTCGGGGATGTCGGCAGTGGTCCAGGACACAGTGGCTCCTCAGGGGGTGGGACGGCACCACGCACGCTAGCGGCTGGCGCCTAGGGTGGCCGGGCCGTCCTGAACAGTGTTCATGCCCGTTCCCACCACGGCCCCCAGATCCACCGAGGAGACGTACCCATGACTGCCGAGACCACCGGCCAGCCCACCGACGGCCAGCCCACCGCCGACCAGCCCACCGATGCGCGGGCCGAGGAGCCGACCCGCCGCCCGCGGCTCGGCGCGACCGACCTCGCGCTGATCGCGTCGTTCGCGGCGCTCATCTCGGCGCTGGCCTACGTCGGGGCGATCCCGGTCGGCGGCGCCGGCGTGCCGATCACGCTGCAGACCTTCGGCGTGATGCTGGCCGGCTGTCTGCTCGGTCCGCTGCGCGGCTTCCTGTCGGTGCTGCTCTACCTCGCGCTCGGCGCCATCGGCCTGCCGGTCTTCGCCGAGCACACCTCGGGCCTGGGCACCTTCACCCAGCCCAGCGCGGGCTACCTGCTGTCGTTCCCGGTCGCCGCGCTGGTGGCCGGCCTGCTGGTGACCTACCTGGCCGGCGAGCGCGGCAAGACGCGTGCGGCCGTGGTCTTCCTGTGCTCGATCGCCGGCAGCATCCTGGTCATCCACCCCGCCGGCATCATCGGGCTGATGGTGACCCTGGACATGTCGGTGGCCGAGGCGTTCCGCATCGACGTCCTCTACTGGGTCGGTGACCTGCTCAAGACGACGATGGTCGCGCTGATCGCCGCCGAGGTGCACCGCGCCTTCCCGCGGCTGCTCCGGGCCCGCGGCGCCCGCCCCGCCCGCAGCTGACCGTGCCCGTCCTCGAGCTCGAGTCGGCGGGCGTCTCGGTCGCCACCTCCGCCGGGCCCGACGGTGCCGGCGGGAAGGTGCTGCTGCACCCCACCTCCCTACGGCTCACCGAGCAGCGGATCGGGATCATCGGCGCCAACGGCTCGGGCAAGTCCACCCTCGCCCGACTGCTCAACGGCCTGGTCTCCCCCACCACCGGCCGGGTGCTCGTCGACGGGCTCGACGTGGCGCGCCGGGGCGCGGAGGTACGCCGGCGCGTGGGGTTCTGCTTCACCGACCCGGCCGCGCAGCTGGTCATGCCGACCTGCGTGGAGGACGTCGAGCTGTCGCTGCGCCGCCTCGAGCGCGACCCGGCCCGGCGTCGTGAGCGGGCGCTCGCGGTGCTCGCCGAGCACGGCCTCGCCGACCAGGCGCACCAGAGCGTCCACGACCTCTCCGGCGGCCAGCGCCAACTGCTCGCGCTGGCCGGCGTGCTGGCCACCGACCCGGCCGTCGTGGTCGCCGACGAGCCCACCACCCTGCTGGACCTGGCCAACTCCCGACGGGTCGGCGACCTGCTGATGGGGCTCCCCCAGCAGCTGGTGCTGCTGACCCACGACCTCGACCTGGCAGCGCGCTGCGACCGGGTGCTGGTCGTCGCGGACGGCCGCGTGGTCGCCGACGACGACGGGCCGACCGGCGTGGCGGCGTACGTCGACGCGGTCGACCGGGCCGTCCATGACGCGCACGAGGGTCCCGCGTGAGCTCGCCGCTGCTGGTGGGCGTGCACCAGCCCGGGGACTCCTGGTTGCACCGTTGCCCCACCGGGGTGAAGCTGCTCGGGCTGGCCGCGTTCAGCCTGACCGTCGTGCTGACCCGCTCGGCGGTGGCGGCCCCGGTCTTCCTGGGGCTCGCGCTGCTCGCGGCGGCCGTCGGCGGCGTACGCCTGGCCACGCTGGCGCGGGCCACCCGGGCGATCCTGGTGCTGGCCGTCGTGGCAGCCGGGTTCCAGTGGTGGATCGACGGCCCGGCGAAGGCGGTCGAGACGCTGGTCGACCTGGTCGCCCTGGCGCTGGCTGCCATCACGGTCAGCGCGACGACGCCGGTCAACGCCATGCTCGACACCCTGGTGCGGGCGGCGCGGCCGTTACGCCACGTCGGGGTCGACCCCGAACGGGTGGCCCTGACGATCTCGCTGGCGATCGGCGCGCTGCCGGGCACCCTCGCGCTGGCCCTCGAGACCCGCGACGCGGCCCGTGCCCGCGGCCTGGGACGGAACCCGCGGGTCTACCTCACGCCGTTCGTGGTGCGGGTCGTCGCCCGGGCGCACGAGCAGGGCGACGCACTCGCCGCCCGGGGGCTCGGCGACTGACCTGGGGCGCTCACCAGCCCGGGGGCCGCCGGTCGTGCCAGGGAGCGGCGGCCTCTACCTGGGCGGCCAGCGACAGCAGCAGCGCGTCGTCGGCCGGCCGCGCGGCCAGCATCACCCCGACCGGCAGCCCGTCGGGGGTCCAGTGCAGCGGCAGCGAGACGGCCGGCATGCCGGTGACGTTCCAGGCCGAGGTCCAGGGCGTGAAGGCCTTCTGTGCCTCGAAGTCGCGCTCGGGGTGCTCGTCGTCGCGCAGCGCACCGACCGGCACCGGCGGGGTCGCCAGGGTCGGCGTCAGGACCGCGTCGTACGACGCCAGCGACTCGAGCGCGGTGGCGGCGTGGCGTCGCATGGCGCCGATGGCCAGCCCGAACTCCGGCCCGCTCAGCGCGTGCCCGCGCTCCCCCAGCCACCGGGTCAGCGGTCGCAGCAGGTGCTCGCGGCCCGGCGGCGCCGGCGAGAGCGCGGTCAGGACGGCCCAGCAGGTCTCGAAGACCGGCACGGCGTCGTGGCTCATCGGCACCGGAACGTCCTCGACGGTGTGGCCGAGCGACTCCAGCAGGCGCGAGGCGTCCTCCCACGCCTGCCGCACCTCGGGGTGCACCTCGACGTCGGCGATCACCGGCTCGAGGAACCGCGCGATCCGCAGCGGTCCGGGGTCGCGGTCGCAGGCGTCGAGGAAGGGACCGGCGGGCGGCGCGAAGTACGGGTCGCCGGGGCGCCGCCCGGCCAGCACGTCGAGCAGCGCGGCGGCGTCGCGGACGGTCCGCGCGATCGGCCCGGCCGTTGCCAGGCCGACGGGGTCGCCGTACATCGGGGAGCCGCTGATCCGGCCACGCGACGGCTTGAACCCCACCAGTCCGCAGCACGAGGCGGGGATCCGGATCGAGCCGCCACCGTCGGAGCCCTGCGCGACCGGCACCAGCCGGGCCGCGACGGCCGCAGCCGCACCTCCCGAGGAGCCGCCGGCGGTCCGGGTGCGGTCCCACGGCGTGACGCTGGGCGGCCGTCCGTCGGGCTCGGTGTAGCAGGGCGAGCCGAACTCCGGCGTCGCCGTCTTGCCGAGACTCACCAGCCCGGCCGCCTCCATCGACAGCACGACGCCGTCGGAGACCTCGGGCACGAAGTCGTCGTAGGCGGCCGACCCGAAGGTGGTCCGCACCCCCGCGGTCAGGTTGAGGTCCTTGATCGCGGTGGGTACGCCGCGCAGCGGGCCGTCGCCCGGGGCCGCCCGGTCGATCGGCGTGAGCGAGCGGGCCCGCTCCCGGGCCTGCTCGGCGGTGACGGTGACGAAGGCCCCGACGTCATCGAGGCGCTCGATGCGGTCGAGGTAGTGCTCGACCAGCTCGGCCGAGGACACCTCCCCGGCCGCGACCGCGGCCCCCTGCTCCAGCGCGGTCAGGTCGTGCAGCTCGGCCATGACGGCGACGCTAGCCCACCCGTCCCGCCCACCCGTCCCGCCCACCCGAGCCGGCGCATCGATGCGCCGGCTCGATCAGCTGACGCCGGCGAAGGTGACCGCGACGCCGAGGGCGAAGACCAGCGCCCAGAGCGGGACCGCGAGCAGCGGCACCCACCACGCGAGCTTGCGGCGGACGAGACGCACCACCGCCCACGTGCCCATCGCGAGCAGCGCCACCCAGGGCGCGATGACGGCGAGGCCGACCCCGAGGAGGATCACGCCGGTGCTGCACTCCGTGGTGCCCGTGCCGCAGGAGTCCGACGCCATCACCAGCATCAGGCCGGCGAACGAGGACACCATCCCGACCAGGGCCAGGACGATCAGCTCCACGACGGTCGCGACGATATCCCACGTGCGAGGCTCCACCGGCTCCGGTGAGCCCGCGGGCTGCGGGGGCCCCTGGGGCGCGACGATCTCGCTCACGCTCCCAATGTAGGGCCGATTCCCGCGCCGAGCCGGCGCATCCTTCCGGAAGATTGCGCCGGCTCGGCGGGGAGCGACGGTCGGTCAGGCGGCGACCGGGGCCTCCTCGGCCTCGACGAGCAGGCGCAGGGCGTCGAGCAGCCGGGCGCGGACCTCGGGGTCGGTCAGCACGTCGACACCGACTCCCGGCTGGGAGACGACGACCGACTCCACGACGCGGGCGCCCGCGATGCCCGCGGAGCGAGCGGCGTCCGCGTGGGCCCACTTGCCGCCGTACGGCGTGGGGGTGGTGCCGATGACGCCGAACGGCTTCCCGACGATGGCGCCGGCGCCGTAGGGACGCGAGAGCCAGTCCAGCGCGTTGTTGAGGACCGCCGGCATGGTGCCGTTGTACTCCGGGGTGACGGCGAGGACGCGGTCGGCCGACGCCACGGTCTCGCGGAGCGCGAGCACGGCGGAGGCGGCATCGTCGGTGTCGATCTCCTCGTTGTAGAACGGCAGGTCGCCGAGCCCGTCGACGAGCTGCAGCTCGACGCCTTCGGGGGCCTGGTCGCGCAGCATCTCGGCGAGACGGCGGTTGACGGAGTCGGCGCGCAGGCTGCCGACGAGGACGGCGATGCGAGTGGTCATGGGGGGCTCCTCGGAGACGGGGTCGGTGATGGATCGAGATCTAAACGGACCCTGGTCCGTTTTCATTCCCCGCCCGACCCGACCTCTCCCTCACTAGGGTGAGCCCCATGCCCGAGCCGCTCCTGCTCCCGATGGCGGACCAGCCACCGGCCGAGCGCGCAGACGCGGCCCGCAACCGCGAGGCGCTGCTGTGCGCTGCGCGGCGGCTGGTCGAGGAGCGCGGCGTGGGCTGCGTGACGATGGAGGCGGTCGCAGCGGCAGCCGGCGTCGGCAAGGGGACCGTCTTCCGGCGCTTCGAGTCCCGCGAGGGCCTGATGGCCGCGGTGCTCGACTTCTCCGAGACCGCCTGGCAGGCCTCGGTCATCTCCGGTCCCCCGCCGCTCGGACCCGGGGCCGACCCGTGGGACCGGCTCATCGCCTTCGGACGCTCCAGGCTCGAGACCACCCTGGTCCACGCCGACCTGATCCGCGCGGCCGGCGCGACCGGCTCACGCGCGGTCGGGGCCTACTCCTTCACCGCCATGCACGTGCAGCACCTGCTGGGCCAGCTCGGAGTCGACGGCGACCTGCCGGTGCTCGCGACGGCGCTGCTGGCGCCGCTGGAGATCCCGATCCTCGAGCGGCAGCAGGCGGGAGGGTTCCCCGTGGAGCGGTTGCTCACCGGCTGGGAGGACCTCGCGCGCCGGGTCACCGGCCACGCCTGATCCCGCGTCCGGTGCGCCGCCCGATCAGGTCGAGGCGTCCGGTGCGGTGCGGCTACCGGCGTGCGCCAGCACCAGGCGCAGGACCGCCCACGCCACGCCTGTCACGGCCCCCGCGACGAGCACCATCCCGAGGTCCGGGGTGAAGAGCAGGATGTTGCGGATCGGGCTGCCGTACAGGGCCGGCACGAGCAGCAGCATCACCCAGGCCGCCACCGCGGTGGTCAGCAGCGGGAACCAGAGGCTGAAACGACCGGCGAGCCCCTGGACCCGCTTGCGGCGCAGGGCGTCGCGGTGCCGCCAGGCCCACACCATGCTCAGCAGGTAGCCCACCGGGAGGACCGCCAGGGCCACGAACAGGACCTGTCGTCCCCAGGGTCGTGCGGGACCGACGTACGCACTCCCCAGCCCGGCTGCCGTGACGGCCTCGCGCAATCGCGTCGTCTCGGCGAACCCGGTGCCGCTGCCGGCGTTGACCAGCACCACCACCCCGCGCTCCGTCGCCGGCTCCATGGTCGCCTGGGTCTCGATGCCCGGGCTGGTGCCGGTGTGCCACACCGTGCCGCGGTCCACGACCCACCCGAGTCCGTAGTACGGCGATGCGGGACCGGCCGACCGCATCATCAGCTCCTTGTGCTCGGCGGTGATGACGTCGTCCCCGCCGTTCATCATCGTCTGGAGGTAGCGCGCCACGTCACGGGCGCTGGCGACCACGCCGCCCTGCGGAGCCGTGAAGCGCGAGGTCGCACGGTCGTCGGCCATCGGTCGCTTGGTCCAGAACCACGGGCGGTGCCCGGTGGCCATTCCCGGGTGGACCTCACCGTCGGAGACGAAGCTGTCGGCCATGCCGAGCGGCTCGAGGACCCGACTCGCGACGTAGTCCTCGAAGGACTCCGCGCCGGCGACCTCCACCACCCGGCCGAGCAGCTGGTAGTTGGTGTTGGAGTACTCCCACTCCCCCGGCGCGTGCGCGGGGTCGACTTCGGCCAGGGCAGCCACCCGACGCGCCAGCTCGTCCTCCTCACCGTCCGCGTCCGCGTGCGAGGCGTTGCCCTGGGCCGTCGACCAGCCGCTGGTGTGGCTGAGCAGCTCCCGCAACGTGACCGAGCCCGCCGTCGTGCCCCGGAACGCGGGCAGGTGCTCGCCGAGCTCGTCGTCCAGGTCGAGGCGACCCGCCTCCACCAGCTGCAGGACGGCGACCGCGGTGATGCTCTTGGAGATCGACCCCAGGACGAACGGGGTGTCCTCGGTGACCGGTTCGTCCCCGCCCGCGCGGATCACCCCGCTCGCGCCGGTGACGACCTCGTCCCCCTCGACGACCGCCCAGGCCACGCCGGGCGCGCCGGAGCCGGGCAGCTCGACCGAGATGGCATCCGCGACCGCGCGCTCCACCTCGCCCTGCCACCCGTCCTCGGTGGACAGGGCCGGCCCACCGGCCGCGTGGGCGGCGCCGGGGGCCGTCGGACCGACCAGTGGGCCCACCCCGAGAGCGATCAGGAGGGCCACCAGGAGGGCCGCCGGGAGACCGGCGGGCACACGGGCGTGGGCGAGGACGTGGGGAACGCGCACCCCTCCATCCTGACCTCACCCCGCCCCGCGCCGCAGGACTTCAGTGGCGTCGGCCGCCGCGTCAGCCGAGCAGGGCGAGGTCGCGACGGACGTAGCGCAGGTGGGCCCACTCCTCCTCGAGGATGGTGCGCAGGCAGTCGCCCACGGTCGGACGCCACGCGTCACCGGCCCCGTCGCCGCCCCCGCCCCAGGGGTCGGACCGCTCCTCGGCCAGCAGCTCGGGCGTCACGGTGGCGAGGAAGTCGGTGACCATCTGCTGGCGCTCGGCGCGGACCGCGAGGACCTCGTCGTGCGAGGGCGGCTCGTCGCGGAAGATCGAGGTGTCGAAGCCCATCTCCTCCGCGCCGGTGAAGACCTGGCCGATCTCGTGGAAGGGCTGCTCGTGCCGCTGGATCGCCCCTCGCAACCAGCAGTCGGTGGCCAGCACGAGGTGCCGCAACGTCTGGGCGAGCGACCACTCGTCCTCGACGTGGTCGTCCCACCGCTCCCGCGGGGTCCCCTCCGTCGTGCTGCGCCACGCGGCCTGCACCGCGACCCAGCCCTCGCGCAGTCCCTCGGGGGTCGTCGACCTGCTCAGCGCCCGCCCGGGGAAGCGTCGGTCGAGCTCGGCCTCGACCAGGGGCACGACGTCGACGCCGTTGACGACCAGCGTCCCGAAGGACAGGTCGTGGCTGTCGACGTCGAGGCCGTCGAGCAGGGAGCTGCGCACGGTCAGGCCGCGCAGGTCGGCCTCGCGCATCCGGGCGCCCCTGAAGCTGGCGTCGACGAAGGTCGCGCCCACGAAGTCCTCGGTGTCCCGGTAGGTCGTCATCGCCCCATCATGCGCCCGAGCACCGACAGCGGCGGCGTGGCGCGGTCAGCGGTGGTGGCGGCGCAGCCCGAACGTGACGGCGTCGAGCAGGGCCTCCCAGGAGGCCTCGACGACGTTGTGCCCGACCCCGACGGTCCACCACGAGGAGCTGCCGTCGGAGGTCTCGATGAGCACCCGGGTGATCGCATCGGTGCCGTGGCCCTGGTCCAGGATCCGCACCTTGTAGTCGATCAGCTCGAGCTTGGCGACCTCCGGGTAGGCCTGCCCGATCGCCTGGCGCAGCGCCTGGTCGAGCGCGTTGACCGGGCCGTTGCCCTCGCCGGTGACCACGTAACGGACGCCGGCGGCCACCAGCTTCACCGTCGCCTCGGACAGCGCCTCGGTGCCCGGACCCGCCTGGGTCTCGGTGATCACGCGCCACGACTCGACGTCGACGTAGGAGGGGCGGTGGCCCTCGACCTCCTCGACCAGCAGCAGCTCGAAGGAGGCGTCGGCGGCCTCGAAGGTGTAGCCCCGCGACTCCAGCACCTTGACCCGCTCGGTGATCCGGGTGACGAGGTCACGGTCCCCCGACAGGTCGAAGCCCAGCTCGCGACCCTTCAGCTCGATCGACGCGCGGCCGGCCATGTCGGAGACCAGCAGCCTCATGTCGTTGCCGACGCCCGCGGGGTCCATGTGCTGGTAGAGGTCCGGGTCGACCTTGATGGCGCTGGCGTGCAGGCCCGCCTTGTGCGCGAACGCCGACGTGCCGACGTACGGCTGGCGCGACGCGGGCGGCACGTTGGTGACCTCGGCGACCGCGTGCGCGATCCGGGTGGCCTCCGCGAGCAGCCCCTGCGGCAGCACCTGGCGGTCCAGCTTCAGCTCGAGGTTGGCGACGACCGAGATGAGGTCGGCGTTGCCGGTGCGCTCGCCGTAGCCGTTGATCGTGCCCTGGACGTGGGTGGCGCCGGCGTCGACGGCGGCCAGGCTGTTCGCGACCGCGCAGCCGGTGTCGTTGTGGCAGTGGATGCCGACCCGGCCCCCGGTGCTGGACACCACGTCGCCGACCACGTCGCCGACCCAGCTCGGCAGCATCCCGCCGTTGGTGTCGCACAGCGCCGCGACCTCGGCACCGGCCTCGTACGCCGTCCGCAGCACCTCGAGGGCATAGGCCCGGTTGGCGCGGTATCCGTCGAAGAAGTGCTCGGCGTCGAGGAAGACGGTCTGCCCCTCGGCGGTCAGGTGCGCGACCGTGTCGCGCACCATCGCGAGGTTCTCCTCCAGCGTGGTGCGCAGCGCCAGCTCGACGTGGCGGTCGTGGGACTTGGCCACCAGCGTGACCACCGAGGCGCCGCTGTCGCGCAGCGCCGCCACCAGCGGGTCGTCGGCCGCGGCGACACCGGCACGACGCGTCGCACCGAAGGCCGCGAGCTTGGCGTGCTGCAGGTCCAGCTCTGAGGCCGCCCGACGGAAGAACTCGGTGTCCTTGGGGTTGGCCCCCGGCCACCCGCCCTCGATGTAGCCCACCCCGAGACCGTCGAGCTGGCGCGCGATGTTCAGCTTGTCGGCGACGGAGAGGTTGAGCCCCTCCTGCTGCGCGCCGTCGCGCAGGGTCGTGTCGTAGACGTGGAACGCGCCATGCAGGTCCATCAGGGCTTCTCCTCCGGGGCTCAGCTGGTGTGCAGGCACAAAAAAACCTCTCGCGGACGAGAGGTGGCGCGGCGAGCGGTGCTCGTCGCGCTAGCGAATGATGATGAGGCGGTGGTGCTGCACGTCACCCAGTGAACCACGCACGACCGCATCGTGGGACGGATGTCCCAGCATCCGGCCGACCCGACGTTGTCAGCTCGGGTCAGCGCTGCAGCACGGGGATAGAGACGTCGCCGAACGGCTGCAAGTCCAGCGGCGCCCAGTCCACCCCGCCGAGGGCGAGGTACGCCGCTCCCCCGACCATGACCGTCACGAGCGCCATCGAGAGCGCCCACACCCCGAGCGTGCTCGACAGCGGCCGGACCACCCGGCCGACCGGCGATCGCACCCGGCTGCCGCCCGGCCCCCACCACAGCGAGCCGACCAGCACCGCGCCGGTCACCCCCAGCGTCGAGGAGACGTCGAGCGCGACGGCGTAGCAGAGCAGCCCCGCGGCCAGCGCCAGCCCGAGGGACCACAGCTGCAGCACCAGGCTCGAGGGGATCGAGCGGAGGAGGTCGAACGGCGCCCCGAGCAGCAGCCGCGGGCCGTCCCACCAACGGCGGCCGCGCTCCTGACGTCGGGCCCCCACCGTGCTCGCGGCGATCGACCCGCTGCGCAGCAGCCAGACGACCAGCATCAGCGTGGTGACCGTGAGCAGCGGGGCGGCCACCACCGCAACCGTGGCCGCCGCACCGGTCACGGAGAGCAGCAGCGCCCGGCGGGCCCGCTCGAGCAGCGGCGCACGAGGCTCCGGCTCGGCCTCCGGCCAGTCGTGGTCGTCGTCCCACGGCAGCACCCGGGTGCCGTCGACGGGCTCGCGGGGCTGCTCCCCCTCCAGCACGTCGGTGGGGTGGTCACCGCCGGCCACCTCGGTCACGTCGTACGGCGTCGCAGCCGGCCGCCACGGGTGCGTCTCGTCCGGCTCGAACCGCTCGACCGGCACCGGCGGGGGCGGGACGACCCGACGCACCCTGGTCGTCTGCGGACGCAGCCAGTCCAGGATCTCCCACAGCTCGGGTCGGTTCTCCGGCTCGGGGTCGAGCGCGGCGGCCACGACCCGCGCGAGGTCCCCGGTCAGGCCCGAGAGGTCGTGCTCCCCGCGGCGTACCCGGTCCATGACTGCGGCCGACGGCCCGCGCCCGAACGGCGCACGGCCGGTGCCGGCGTAGGCGACGGTGGCAGCCCAGGCGTGGACGTCGGAGGCCTCGGTCGCGTCGTCACCGTGCAGGATCTCGGGGGCGAGGTAGCCCGGGGTGCCGATCAGCCAGCCCGCCTGCGTCATCCGCGGGTCGTCGGCCAGCTTGGCCAGCCCGAAGTCGATGAGGACCGGGGTCCGCCCCTCCATCAGGACGTTGGAGGGCTTCACGTCGCGGTGCAGCACGCCGACGGCGTGGACCGCGTCGAGCCCCTCGGCCAGGCAGCCGGCGAACCACAGCAGGTCGGCCCCGCGGACCGGCCCCTCCTCCAGGACGTGGTCGTGCAGGGAGAGACCGGGGACGTAGCGCGTCGCGATCCACGGGACCGCCGCCCACGGGTCGGCGTCGACGATCTCGGCGACCCAGCGGCTGTGCACCCGCGAGAGCGAGTCGACCTCGCGGTCGAGCCGGGCCCGCCCGTCCTCGTCGCCCACGACCTGCGGACGCAGCACCTTCAGCGCCACCCGCTCGCCGTCGTCGCGCCGCGCCAGGTGCACCACGCCCATGCCGCCCTCACCGATCTTGGCGAGCAGGCGGTAGCCGCCGACGAGCACGTCGGGCTCCTCACGCGGGCGGGTGGTCACCCGCCGAGGATACGAGCCGCAGGTGGCCGATCAGCGCAGGTCGCTGTCGGCGGTCGGGTCACCGGGTCTCGAGGCTCGGGCGTGGCCGCCCTCGCACCTCGACCAGCGGGGCGCCTTCACCGTGGCCGCCCTCGCACCTCGACCAACGGGGGCACCTCGACCGGGGGGGTCAGGAGGAGGGACCGGGGCGGGGCGCCTTGCGCGCCTGGCCGAGCAGACCGTACGGCGGCTTCTCGTAGGCGTAGGGGTCGTCGTCGGGGTCGTAGACGCCGAGCTTCTCGGTGCGGCTGAGCACCACGCCCTTGTTCCACTCCAGCTGACCGCGCAGCTGCGGCATCGTGTAGCTGATCCGGTTCGGGGCGAGCTTGGCGTGGTCGGTGGCCCAGATGCCGAGCTCCTCGCTCTGCGAGACCTGCGGGAGCTCGTAGTACTCCAGGGTCACGCGGCCGCCGTCCCAGACCTTGCCGACGAGGTAGGCGAAGCCGTAGCGGTAGGTGCAGCCGTGGCTGACCTGCACGGGCTGTCGCGACCCCTGCTGGATGGCCGTGGCGTCGTGGACCTCCCCGCAGAGGTAGAAGTCGGCACCGGTGCGCTTCATGGCGCGCCAGAAGGGGGACTTCTCGGCCTCGGGCATGTGCAGGTTGCCCGAGGCGAAGACGCGGTAGGGCCCGAGCGCGGGGATGTGGCCCTGGACGGCCACCACGTGGCCCTTCTTCTTGGCCTTGCGGATCTGCTTCTTCATCCACCGCAGCTGGTCGTCGAAGACGCCGAGCCGCACGCCGCGTTCGTGGCGGTGGAAGACGTCGACCGTGATCAGGGTGAAGACGTCAGCGAAGGACTCGGCGTAGGCCGTGAACTCGTGCTGGCTGCCCTTGGGGCGCTTGCGGTGCACCGGCGCGCCTTCGGGGGTGCGGGTGAAGTGGTCGGCCCACACCGACTTGGCGTGGTCGACGAGGTAGTAACGGTTGTCGGGACGCCCCTTGTGGGTGCCCTTGGGCGACCAGCGGTCGTTCCTGCGTCCGCTGCGGTCGTCGAGGATCTCGTGGTCGCCGAGCGCGGGGTAGAGCGGCAGGCCACGCTCGGCGAAGAAGCGCTTGTACTCGCCGTAGTAGACCTCCCCGGCCTTCGTGATGGCACTGCGGCACATCGCCAGGCTGACCTCGTCGGTGCCCTGGCTGACCTGGCCGAAGATCCGGCGGTCGTCGGTGTCGATGTTCCACCGGCCCTCGACCTGGTCACCGGCGACGAAGACCGCGTCGGGGTTGTGCGAGCCGACCGCCCACAGGCAGGAGTCGATCGCGAGCTGCCACCACTGGTTGTGGGAGTTCATCCCGCCGTCCCACGTCGGGAGCCCCGACAGGTCGGCGACGTCGGCGTTGAGGAAGTCCGGCATGGAGACGAACGTGAAGTCCGGCGGCCCGGACACGTCGACGGCCCCGGACAGCGCCGTGCCCGTCGTACCGAGGATGGCTGCCACCCCGCCCGTGGTCAGCAGGCCACGTCGTGTCCACACGTCGGTGCTCCCTGGGCGTCGTGGGCGGTCGAGGTCGGGGTACGCCGCGATGCGCGCCCCTGCGTATTCAACAACGAGTCCGTGGCCGATCCGTCACCGAGGTCACCGTGTCGGCGCCGTGGTCAGCAGATGCGGTGCATCCAGCCGAACGTGTCCTCGGCGCGACCGAACTGCACGTCGACGAGCTGGCTGCGGACCCGCGTCCACAGCGCGTCCTCGGCCTCGACGGCGGCAGCAGCCGGGGCGGAGCCGCCGTCCCACTTCAGCTCGCCCACGGGCGTGACGACCGCGGCGGTGCCGCAGGCGAAGATCTCGGTGATCTCGCCGCTGGCGACGCCGTCCTTCCACTCCTGGATCGAGAAGCGCCGCTCCTCGACCTGGTGCCCCATCTTGCCGAGCAGCTCGATGATCGAGGCGCGGGTGATGCCCTCGAGGATGGTGCCGGTCTCGGGGGTGACGACCCGGCCGTCGCGGTGGACGAAGTAGAGGTTCATGCCGCCGAGCTCCTCGACGTACTCCCCCTCCTGGGCGTCGAGGAAGACCACCTGGTCGCAACCCTGGGCGATGGCCTCCTGCTGCGCGACCAGCGAGGAGGCGTAGTTGCCGCCGGTCTTGGCCGCGCCCATGCCGCCGCGGCCGGCGCGGGTGTACTCCTCGGTGAGCCACAGCGTCACCGGCTTCACCCCGCCCTTGAAGTAGGCGCCGGCGGGGCTGGCGATGACCATGAAGGTGACGTGCTGGGCCGGACGCACGCCGAGGAAGACCTCCGAGGCGAACATGAACGGCCGCACGTAGAGGCTCTTCTCGCCGCCGCCCTCTGGCACCCAGCGGCGGTCGGCCTCGACGAGGGCGTCGACGCAGGCCACGAAGTCCTCGACCGGGAGCTCGGGCAGCGCGAGGCGCTGGGAGGAGCGCACCATCCGCTTGGCGTTCTCCTCGGGGCGGAAGGACCACACCGAGCCGTCGTCGTGGCGGTAGGCCTTCATGCCCTCGAAGGTCTCCTGCGCGTAGTGCAGCACCGCCGCGGCGGGGTCGATCGAGAGCGGCGCGTAGGGCTCGATGCGCGCGGCGTGCCAGCCCTGCTCGGGGGTCCACTCGACCGTGAGCATGTGGTCGGTGAAGTGGTTGCCGAAGCCGGGGTTGGCGAGGATCTCGGCCAGCCGCTCGTCGCTGACGGGGCTGCTCGAGGGCGTGGTGCTGATCTGCATGGGCGTCACGGTAGTCGACCTCTGTCTCGGGCGGGTCACGGGAAGGGCGCAGGGAAATGCACGACCGCCGGGCACCTCGTGGTGCCCGGCGGTCGCGGTGGTGCAGGTGCGGAGTCCGGGCTCAGCCGGCTACGCGCGCGGCGATGGCGTCGCCCACCTCGAAGGTACGCCGGGGGGCGGTGTCGCCCGCCTCGGCGCGCCCAGCCTGGTCAGCGAGGTCGGCGAGCACGGCGCGCTCGACGGTGGCCGCGGCCTCGGGGTGACCGAGGTGGTCCAGCAGCAGCGCCGTCGAGAGGATCGCAGCGGTGGGGTCGGCCTTCTGCTGGCCGGCGATGTCGGGCGCCGACCCGTGCACGGGCTCGAACATGGAGGGGGCGGTGCGGTCGGGGTTCACGTTGCCCGAGGCAGCCAGCCCGATGCCGCCGGTGATGGCGGCGGCGAGGTCGGTGATGATGTCGCCGAACAGGTTGTCGGTGACGATCACGTCGAAGCGCTGCGGGTTGGTCGTCATGTGGATCATCGCGGCGTCGATGTGCATGTAGTCGACGGTGACGTCCGGGTGCTCGGCGGCGACCTCCTGGGTCAGTCGCCACCACACCGAGCCGGCGTGGACGAGCACGTTGGTCTTGTGGACCAGGGTGAGGTGCTTGCGCGGGCGCTTCTCCGCGCGGGCGAAGGCGTCGCGGACGACCCGCTCGACGCCGTACGCCGTGTTGACGCTGACCTCGGTGGCCACCTCGGCCGGGCTGCCGACGCGCAGCGCGCCGCCGTTGCCGGTGTAGGGGCCCTCGGTGCCCTCGCGGACCACCACGAAGTCGACCTCCTCGCCCTTGAGCACGGCCTCCGAGAGCGGCGAGGTGACGCCGGGGAAGATGCGCGAGGGGCGGAGGTTGACGTAGTGGTCGAGCTCGAAGCGCAGCCGCAGCAGCAGGCCACGCTCGAGGATGCCCGGGGGCAGGTTCGGGTCGTTGGGCTTGCCGCCCACCGCGCCGAGGAGGATGGCGTCGTGCCGGCGGATCTCGCCGAGCACGGAGTCGGGCAGCACCTCGCCGGTGGCGAGGTAGCGCTCGGCGCCGAGGTCGTAGCGGGTCTGCTCGAACTTCACGCCCGCGGGAGCGGCGACCTCGAGCACCTTGAGGGCCTCGGGGGTCACCTCCTGGCCGATGCCGTCGCCGGGGATGACGGCGAGCTGGACGGAACCGGTGGCGGCGGGAGAAGTCATGGGGCGAACGCTAGTTGTCGTCGGGACGCTCGCCGCCGTTGTCCCGCAGGTCGAGCGCGCGCTGCAGGGCCTCGCGGCTGCGGGGGTTCTCGGGCTTGTGGGCTGCGGGTCCCCACTCGGGGTACATGTCGTACATCGGTGTCTCCAGGTGTCGCGTGTGTCGGATGTGTCGGGTGCTGCGTGCCCGGACCGGTGGCGCGGGGTGCGCCGTCGACCGGGGATGACACCGCGGTGGGGACAGCTGTCCGTGGATCGCACGGACGGTCGGGACCGACCAGGAGCGGGTCGCGCGTGCTGCGCCGGCGTACCCGCCGCGGAGTCATCTCGGGCCGAGGAGCACCGCAGATGTCGCCGGGCTGCTCTCGAGCGAGAGGGGTGTGAGACCGGATGCGCACCAACGCCGACCACCGCGGCGAGGGGGCCTCACTCGCAGGTCACGCCTGCTGGGCCTCGCCGCGGCACTCGATAAGTACGAAGATGCTCCGCATGATGGGTCGAGCGTAGGTCGCTGTCCGGACGCAGGCCACCGAATTGCGGAATCCGTCCACGATGTGGGACTCGGGTCCCGCGATGGGAGACTGGGCGAGTGAGCGCCCCACCCGACCTCCCCGCCGTCGTCGAGCGCGCCTTCGAGGTCTCGCGACGCTCGGGCTACGTGTCGTTCTGCCGCAACGAGACCGGCCGGCTGCTGGCCATGCTGGCCGCGACCCGGGACGGCACGATGGCCGAGTTCGGCACCGGCTGCGGAGTCGGCACGGCCTGGCTGCGCTCCGGCGTACGCGGGGAGAAGGCGCGGATCGTGACCGCCGAGCTCGACGCGAAGCTGGCCAGGGCGGCGACGGAGATCTTCGCCGAGGACCCCCTGGTCGAGGTGCTGGCCGCCGACTGGTCCACGCTGCTGGACCGCGGCCCCTACTCCCTGCTCTTCCTCGACTCCGGCCAGCCCGGCGAGGTGGGCGTCGACGCGATCGCCGACCTCGTGGAGGACGGTGGCATCGTGGTGCTCGACGACTTCACGCCGTGCGAGCAGTGGCCGCCGATCACCTACGGCCGCGTGGACACCCTGCGCGAGCAGTGGCTCACCGACGAGCGCTTCACCGCCGTGGAGGTCATGGTCGCCCCCGACGCCTCGACGATCATCGCCACCAAGCGCTGACCTCGCGCACACCTGGGGGCGGCTGGCCTCAGCAGCGTGCGGGAGTGACGTCTCGGCCGTGCGTAAGTGACGGCTCGGCAGGCAGGGCGACCACCAGCGAGGGCAGCAGGGCCTGGGTGACCGGGCCGATCGCGAGCGCGTAGAGCACGGTGCCGAGGCCGGCGGTGCCGCCGAGCAGCAGGCCGATGACGACCACGGTGACCTCGAGCGAGGTCCGGACCAGGCGGATCGAGAGGCCGGTACGCCGGTGCAGGCCGGTCATCAGCCCGTCGCGCGGACCACGGCCGAGCTGAGCGCCGATGTAGGCGGCGGTCGCAAGGCCGTTGAGACCCACGGCCGCGACCATCAGCAGCCCACGCCACGCGAGGTCGTCGGGGCGGTCGAGCACCGCGAGCGTGGCGTCGGCGGCCAGGCCGATCACGATCGCGTTGGAGATCGTCCCGAGCCCGGGCACCTCGCGCAGCGGGATCCACAGCACCATCACCAGCACGCTGGTGAGGATGAGCGCCTGACCCAGCGTCATCGGCAGGTGCGTGGCCAGGCCGAGGTGCAGCACGTCCCACGGCGCGGCGCCGAGCCCGGCCCGCACCAGCATCGCCAGCGAGACGCCGTAGAGCAGCAGGCCCGCGTAGAGCTGGACGAGGCGGCGGGGCAGGCGGCCGGCGCGCAGCTGCGCGAGCGGGCCGAGATCGGCGAGCAGGGTCATGCCTCGATGGTGCCGCGCGATTGGACTGTTCTCCGATAGCCAATCGTGGAACAGTGGACTGCATGACGCAGTCCACCTCACCGTCGACCAACGGGGCCATCTCCGCGGCCCGTGTCAGCGCGCTGGTCGCGGGGTTCGACCGCTCCCCCGCCTACGCCGGTCTCGCCGACGCGCTCGTCCTCGCCATCGGCGACGGACGGATCGGCACCGACGTGCGGCTGCCCAGCGAGCGCGAGCTGACCGACGCGCTCGGGGTCTCCCGCACCACCGTCACGCGGGCCTACGCGCAGCTGCGCGAGAGCGGGTACGCCGTGGCCCGGCAGGGCGCAGGCACCTTCACCCTGGTGCCCGGCGGACGGGCCCGCACCCGGGACCGGGCGTTGACCCCCGACCAGCTCGCGGTCGACCACCCCGACGGCATCGACCTCGGCTGCGCCGCCCCGATGGCCCCGGCCGGCCTGGCGAGCGCGTACGCCGACGCGGTGACCGAGCTGCCGGCGTACCTCGGCGGGCACGGGTACTTCCCCACCGGCCTCCCCCACCTGCAGGCCGCCGTCGCGCGCGGCTTCGACGAGCGCGGGCTGCCGACCGACCCGGCGCAGGTGATCATCACCCCCGGCGCGCTGTCCGGCGCTGCGATCGTGGCGCAGGCGCTGGCCCGACGCGGCGACCGGGTGCTGGTCGAGTCGCCGGTCTACCCCAACGCCACGCTCGCCCTGCGCAACGCCGGCGGCCGGCTGATCGGGGCCCCGGTCGACCCCGAGGGCTGGGACCTCGACGCCGTCGGTGCCCAGCTGCGACAGGTGCGGCCGGCGCTGGCCTACCTCGTCCCCGACTTCCAGAACCCCACCGGCCACCTGATGACCGACGAGCAGCGCGAGGAGTACGCCGGCCACCTGCGCGCCGCGGGCACCGTCGCCGTCGTGGACGAGTCGTTGCAGGCGCTGGCGCTGGACGGTCAGGAGATGCCACGGCCGTTCGCGGCGTACTCCCCCGACGCGATCACGATCGGCAGCGCCAGCAAGGCCTTCTGGGGCGGGCTGCGCCTGGGGTGGGTGCGCGTGCCACCCGGGATGGCCGAACGGCTGACCCGCGCGAGGCTCAGCCTCGACCTCGGCACGCCCGTGCTCGAGCAGCTGGTGCTGGCGCGGCTGCTGGCGTCCGGGCCGGTGCTCCCCGACCAGCTCGCCCGGTTGGTCGAGCAGCGCGAGGCGCTGCTCGGTGCGCTGACCGAGCACCTGCCGTCCTGGCGATGGGTCCGCCCCGGCGGCGGGCTGGCGGTGTGGTGCGAGCTGCCGTCCGGCAGCGCCGTGGCGCTCGCCGACGCCGCCGAGCGGGCTGGGGTCGGCGTGACGCCGGGCCCGCTGTTCGCGGCCGAGGGCGGGCTCGACCGCTTCGTCCGGATCCCCTGGACCCGACCCGCCCCCGAGCTCGTCGCCGCCGTCGAGCGCCTCGCCCCGGTCTGGGCCGACCTCCCGGCCTCCCCCACCCGCACCCGCCCCGGTCGCGTCCTCGTCGCCTAACCCGTCCTGCCGAGCCGGCTCGACCTTCCGGAAGGACGCGCCGGCTCAGCGCGGAGAGTGGGTCAGGGGAGGTGGACGGCGCAGGCGCGGCTGGACTCGGTGGCCAGCGAGATCTCGTGCAGCAGGCAGCCGTCGAGGGCCGAGTCGACCTCGAGCACGACGAGCACGTCGCCGCCGGGGGTCTGCCGGGCGACCTGCATGCCGGCGATGTTGACGCCGGCCTCGCCGAGGATGCCGCCCACGGTGCCGACCATGCCGGGGCGGTCACGGTGCACGAGGAAGGCCAGGTGCTCGGCGAGCGCCAGGTCGACGTCGTACCCGTCCACCTCGACCAGCCGCTCGCGGCCGTGCACGACGGTGCCGCCGACCGCGACCTGACGGCCGTCCGACAGGGTCCCGCGCAGCGTCACGAGGTTGCGGTGGTCGGGGCTCTCCCGCTCCACCACGAGCCGGCAGGCCGTGCCGCGCTCGGCCGCGACCAGGGGCACGTTGACGTAGGAGACCGGCTCCTCGACGACCTCGTCGAAGACGCCCTTGAGGGCGGCCAGCTCGAGCACCTTCACGTCGTGGTCGGCGATCTCGCCGCGCACCTCGACGTCGAGCGACTGGGCGACGCCACCGGCGACGGCCGTGAAGACGCGCCCCAGCTTCTCGGTCAGGCCGATGGTGGGCCGGATCGCCTCGGCGACCAGGCCGCCGTGGACGTTGACGGCGTCCGGGACGAGCTCGCCGGCGAGGGCCTGCGCCACCGACCGGGCGACGGCCAGACCGGCCTTCTCCTGGGCCTCGTGGGTGCTGGCACCGAGGTGGGGCGTCGCCACGACGTTCTCGAGGTCGAGCAGCGGGGAGTCCGGGCACGGCTCGTCGGCGAAGACGTCGAGTCCCGCAGCAGCGACCCGGCCCTCCTTGAGGGCGGCGTGCAGGGCGACCTCGTCGACGATCCCGCCGCGCGAAGCGTTGACCAGCAGCAGGGACGGCTTGACCTTCCGCAGCTCCTCGACACCCACGAGCCCACGGGTCTCGGGGGTGCGGGGCAGGTGGACGGTGATGACGTCGGAGGTGGCGAGCAGGGTGTCGAGGTCGACCATCCGCACGCCGAGCTGGGCGGCGCGCCCGACCGAGACGTAGGGGTCGTGGGCGATCACCTGCATGCCGAAGGCCGCCAGGCGGTGCGCGACCAGGACGCCGACCCGGCCCAGGCCGAGCACGCCGACGGTCTTGCCCGCGAGCTCGGTGCCGGTGAAGCGGCTACGCTCCCACTCGCCCTCGCGGAGCGACTGGTGCGCCTGCGGGATGCGACGGGCGGCCGCCAGCAGCAGCCCGACCGTGAGCTCCGCGGCCGAGACCAGGTTGGCGGTCGGGGCGGTGACGACCATGACCCCCGCGGCGGTCGCGGCGCGTACGTCGATCGTGTCCAGGCCGGTCCCGGCGCGGGCGACGACCCGCAGCCGGGGTGCCGCGGCGAGCACCTCGGCGTCGACCCGGGTGCCGGAGCGCACCATGAGCGCGTCTGCCTCGGCGACCGCGGCGAGCAGCACCGCGCGGTCGGTGCCGTCGCAGCGGCGCACGTCGAAGCCGTCGCCGAGCGCCGCCACGGTCGCGGGGCTCAGGGCGTCGGAGATGAGCACGACGGGCTGGCGCGATGGCACGGGGATCCTCGAAAGTCCTGGTGGTGCGGGTCGGACGAGCAGATGCACCACGTTGTGCCGTCGCTCAGGGTAGCCGAGGTCACGCGATCGCTGACAGGCTGACCGTCATGACGTCACGCGACGAGCTCGCTGCCGGGAAGTACATGGCCCTGACCACCTTCCGCCGCACCGGCGACCCGGTGAGCAGCCCCGTCTGGGTCGTGCCGCTGGAGGACGGGCGGGTCGGCTTCTGGACCGCCATGGGCTCGGGCAAGACCAAGCGTCTGGCCCACACCTCTCGCGTGGTGGTGCAGCCCTCGGACGCCCGTGGTCGGGTGGCCGACGGTTCCACTCCGTTGGAGGGCACCGCCGAGATGGTCCGCTCAGGGGCGGCGTTCGACGAGGTGAGCGCGAAGGTCAAGGAGAAGTACGGCTTCATGACCTCGGTGACGAAGCTCCTCGCCAAGATCGGGCCACAGGGTCGCAAGAAGGGGCTGGGGTACGCCGACACGGTGGTGCTGATCTCGGTCGGGGACGCTCCGTAGGCCACCCGCCGGCGCCTGTGGAACACTCCGCGCGTGGAACCACGGGTCACCGGCGCGCTGCTGTGGTCGCGCGCTCTGCTCGTCGGCTCCCTGGTCGCCCTGCTCGGCACCGCCGGGCACGTCAGCGCGGGAGGACTGCTCCCGGCCCCCTGGGTGGTCGCCGCACTGGTGGCGGTGACCGTGGTCGGCTGCGCCCCCGCCTGCGCCCGACAGGTCTCCACGGCTCGCTGCGCCCTGCTGCTCGTGGTCGGCCAGGCCGCCGTCCACGTCGTGCTGAGCAGCACCGGCGGGCACCTCGGTGACCCGTCCCGCTCCGTCACGGCCACGCCCTCGGTCGGCTCCCTGCCCACCGTCGACGGTCGTCGGCTCGGCTCCCTGCACGACGCCTACACCGCAGCCGAGGCCGCGGGCGGCCTCCAGGCCGCCCTGCCGATCCAGCACCTCGTCTCCGACGTGGCCGCCCACGGGCCGATGATGCTCGCCCACCTCGCCGCCGCCTCCCTCGTGGGCCTGTGGCTGGCCGCCGGCGAGCGGGCCGCCTGGACCTTCGTGCGGCTCACCGCCCACCGCGTCCGGGTCGTCGTCGGGCTCGCGGTCGCCGTTCCCGTCCTGCCGACGCGGCGCATGCTCGTGCCGGCGGGCTGGTCACCGCTCGCCCCGTCGCCGCGGGTCCCGTGGCGTGACGGCCGCCTGCCCAGGAGGGGTCCGCCCGCGGCGGTCGCCTGACCGTCCCGCCCGCGCCGACCACGCACGGACCCGGACGGTCGACACCGTGCCGCCTCCGACCCCGCAACGGGTCGCCGGCGGCGTACCCCGTCCTGCCCCGCGGCCCCGGCCGTCGGGGACGTCCGTTGCGTCCGGGCGCGACCGCGCCCGGCCCGAGGAGACCCAGGAGGCCTCCCGTGACCACCTCGCTCGACCCTGCTCCGCTCGACCCCACTCCCCCCTCTCCCGACTCCGGCCGCGCACCCTCGCGCACCGGGCTCTTCCGCGCCGTGTGGCGCTGGCACTTCTTCGCCAGCTTCCTCGTCGTCCCGGTGCTGCTGCTGCTCGCCACCACCGGCCTGATCTACCTCTTCCGCTTCCAGCTCGAGCCGCTGATGCACGCGGACCTCATGCGCGTCGACGTGCCCGAGGACGCGCAGGCGGCGCTGACCACCAAGACCCCGACCACCCAGCTCGAGACCGTGCGCGAGGCCTTCCCCGACGCCACGATCGTCTCGGTCACCGAGCCGGGCGCGCCCGACGAGACGACCCGCTTCTCGATCACGACCGCCGAGGGCGCGGGGCGTGACGTGTACGTCGACCCCTACGACGGCACCGTGCTCGGCTCCCTGGATCCCGACACCACGCTCTCGGGGTACGCCGTGCGCCTGCACGGGGAGCTGATGGCCGGCCGCCTCGGCGACGCCGTGATCGAGCTCGGCGCCTGCTGGGCGGTCGTGATGGCCCTGACCGGCTACTACCTCTACTGGCGCGGCCGCACCGCGCGTCGGCGTCAGCGGACCGCCGGCCGTCGTGGCGCACGACTGCGCTCGCGGCACGCGAGCATCGGCCTGGTCGCCGGCGTCGGCCTGCTCTACCTGCTGGTCTCGGGACTGCCCTGGACCGGCGTCTGGGGCGAGCGGGTGCAGACCCTGGCGACCGACAACGGCACCTCGATGTGGAGCCTGGACCCGGGTGCGGTGTCCGACCCGACCTCCAGCCTCGACGAGTCCCTGCCACACAGCCACGCGGGCGACGTGCCCTGGGCGATGGGCGAGTCCGAGGTCCCCACGTCGGACCCGAGCGGTCACGAGGGGCCGGTGGCCAACCTCGACACCGCGCTCGCCGTGGCCGACCGTGAAGGCCTGCGGCACCCGGTCACCGTCGCACTCCCCTCGGAGGACCCGGACGAGCCGGGTGTCTACTCGGTGATCGGCTACGCCTTCGACGCCCCCTCCGACGAGCGCACCGTGCACGTGGACCGGTACAGCGGGCAGGTGGTCTCGACGTACGGCTTCGACGACTACCCTCTCCTCGCCAAGGTCGTCTCCCAGGGCATCGGCCTGCACGAGGGACGCTCCTTCGGCCTGTGGTCGTTCTGGGGCGCCGCCCTGATGTGCCTGGCGATCATCGCGATGTGCGTCACCGGCCCGCTGATGTGGTGGCGCCGACGGCCGCGCGGGACCGGGCGTTTGGGGGCACCGCGCGGGCGGATGCCGCTGCGATCGACCCCGCTGCTGGTCGTCGGGCTGGTGGCCCTCGGGGTCTTCCTGCCGCTCTTCGGCCTCTCGCTGGTCGCGGTGCTGCTGCTCGACCAGCTCGTGCTGCGGCGCGTGCCCGCGCTCGCGGGCTGGTTCGACACCGCACGCGCCTGAGGACCGCCGCCGGTCTGGAGGCCACACGCCTCCCGACCGGCGGCGATGAGTCGGCGTCGGTGCGCTGGTCCACACTGGCGACCACCACGACCAGCACACCCAGCGCGACCGGGAGGACCCCATGAAGCTGCTGCTGACCTCAGGCGGCGTGAGCGTGCTGAGCATCCGCGAGGAGCTGGTGCGCCTGCTCGGCAAGCCGGTCGAGGAGAGCACCGCACTGTGCATCCCCACCGCGATGTACGCCCACCCCTGGGTGGGGATGGGCGAGAAGCCGTGGCGCTTCGTGGCCGGCCAGGAGCAGAACCCGATGGTGGACCTCGGCTGGGCGTCGATGGGGCTGCTCGAGCTGACCGCGCTGCCGACGCTCGACCGTGACCGCTGGGTGCCGCGCGTGCTCGAGGCCGACGCCCTGGTCGTCGCTGGTGGCGACGTGCTCTACCTCGCGCACTGGATGCGTGAGTCGGGCCTGCTCGACCTGGTCCCCCAGCTCGAGGACACCGTGTGGGTCGGGCTCAGCGCCGGCAGCATGGTCATGGCCCCCGAGGTCGGCGAGGACTTCATCCAGTGGCGACCGCCGTCCGGCTCCACCGACGGCCTCGGCCTCGTCGACTTCGCGATCTTCCCGCACCTCGCCCCCGACGGTGAGCCCGGCAACTCCATCGCGGAGGCCGAGGAGTGGTTTGGGCGCGTGTCCGCTCCGGCGTACGTCCTCGACGACCGGGGCGCGGTCGTGGTCGCCGACGGCGAGACCCGCGTCGTCTCCGAGGGCACCTGGCACTTCTGGGAGCACTGAGCCGCCCGGTCGCGGCGGAAAACCGGTGGCTCGCGGTCCGCGCCTCGTCCTAGCGTGGGCTCGCCCCACCCCCGCCCGGCAGGAGTCGCCGTTGCTCGTGTGAGTACGCCGCCCACCCCGGTCGCCCCCGTGCGACCGGGACCCCGACGTGCCCACCGCCAGGAGCGACATGCCCACTCCCCTGCCCAGCCCCACCCTGACCGTCCAGCGCCTGCGCCTCGTCCGACCCGACGGCACCGTCACGCTGCGTGACCTCGACGCCGTCGTCCCGCCGGGCCGTTCCGGCCTCGTCGGGGCCAACGGGTCCGGGAAGACCACCCTGCTCCACCTGCTCGCCGGGCGGGTCGCACCCACCGCGGGCCACCTCACCGTGCGGGGCAGCATCGGCCTGCTCCCGCAGGACCTCGTCCTCGACGTCGCGCAACCCGTCGAGGACTTCCTCGGCCTCGGTCCGACCCGTCGGGCGCTTCGCCGCATCGAGGAGGGCTCGGTCGACCAGGCGGACTTCGACGCCGTCGGCACCGACTGGGACGTCGACGAGCGCGCCCGCGCCCAGCTCGAGCGGCTCGGCCTGCCGGGGACCCTGCTGGACCGACACGTCGGCGAGGTCTCCGGCGGCGAGGCGGTCCGGCTCGCGCTGGCCGGACTGCTGCTCGCACGACCCGACGTGCTGCTGCTCGACGAGCCGACCAACAACCTCGACCGCCCCGCCCGCGAGCGCCTGCACGAGGTCGTCGCCTCCTGGCCCGGCACCCTCCTGGTCGTCAGCCACGACCGCGAGCTGCTCGAGCACGTCGACCGCGTCGGTGAGCTCCGCACTCCCCGCGGTCGACCGACCACTCTGCAGTGGTACGGCGGCGGATGGTCGGCCTACGACGCCCAGGTGGCCGCCGAGCGAGAGGCGAGCGAGCACGCGGTCGCGGTCGCGCGAGCCGACGTACGCCGGCAACGACGCGACCTGCGCACCACCGAGCAGGTCCTGGCCACCCGACACCGCATCGCGCGACGCGACGCCCCGAACACGGTCAAAGCCGCGCGCGACTTCCTCCGCAACCGCTCCGAGAAGGCCGAGGGTGCCCTGCGCGCGAGCCAGGACCAGCGGCTCAGCGACGCCCGGGAGCGGCTGGAGAGCGCAGAGCTGGGGCTGCGTGACGACACCGCGATCCGGGTGGACCTGCCGCGGTCGGCGGTCCCCCGCGGCAAGCGGGTGCTCAGCACCGACGGACTCGTGCTGCGGACCGGGCGCGCCGTCGAGCTCGAGCTCGTGGGACCCGAGCGGGTGGCGGTGGTCGGTCGCAACGGCAGCGGGAAGAGCACGCTGCTCCACACGCTGGCCGGAGAGCTGGACCCGGTGGCCGGCAGCGTCCGGCGACACGTCCCCACGGCGCTGCTGCGGCAACGGCTGGACCTGCTGGAGGAGTCGATGACCGTGGCGCAGAACGTGCAGGCCGCCAGCCCGGCCGCCACCCCGACCGAGGTCCGGTCGTTGCTCGCCCGCTTCCTGTTCCGCGGGACGGCCGGTGACAAGCAGGTGGCCTCGCTGTCCGGCGGGGAGAGGTTCCGGGCGAGCCTGGCGACGCTGCTGCTCGCCGACCCCACACCGGCCCTGCTGATGCTCGACGAGCCCACCAACAACCTCGACCTGGCGTCGTACGACGCCCTGGTGACCGCGCTCGCGGCGCATCGCGGGGCGCTGGTGGTCGTCAGCCACGACCGACGGTTCCTCGAGGAGGTGGGCGTCGATCGCGTGGTCGACCTGGACCAGCCGGCGGAGCCTGGCTGATCGGTCAGCGGCTCAGCAGGTGCCGTCGACCCCGCAGGTGTCCCCGCCGGCGACGACCTCGACCGGCGGGTGCGACTCGGCCCAAGCCTGGGTGAGCACCTGGGAGAACACCTCGGTCGGCTGGGCGCCGGAGATGCCGTAGCGCCGGTCCACGACGAAGAACGGCACGCCGCTGACCCCGAGGTCCATCGCGGCATCGATGTCCGCGACCACGGCGTCGGCGAACTCCTCACCCTCGAGCACCTCGTCGACCCGCTCGGGGTCCAGGCCCGCCGACAGCGCCTCGCGGCGCAGCACGGTGTGGTCGCCGACGTCCTGGGCGTCCTCGAAGTACGCCGACAGCAGCGACTCCTTGAGCGTGGCCTGCAGCGCGGGGCCGCCCTCGGCCAGGGCGAGGTGGAGCAGCCGGTGCGCGTCGATCGTGCGCGTGTGCACGGTCTCGAGCAACCGGAACGAGAGCCCCTCGACCGCGGCGAGCTCAGTGAGTTGCTGCTGCATCTGGCGCATCTCGTCCTCGGTGCGGCCGTACTTGCGGGCCAGCACCGGGGTGGTCAGCTCGTGGCCGTGCTGCGGGGCGCTCGGGTCGAGCTGGAAGGAGCGGTAGACGACCTCCACCTGGTCGGCGTGCTCGAACTCGGCCAGCGCGGCCTCGAGACGGCGCTTGCCCACGAAGCACCACGGGCAGACGACGTCGCTCCAGATATCGATCCTCACGCCTGTGCCAACGGACGGGTGGGACACCGCATTCCGGGCTTCGGTAAACGTTTGCGCCACAGTTCGGACACAGGCGGTGAAACGCCGACTCAGGGTCTCCCTCGGGGTCGCCTCGGGGTCGGACCGGGGGACGCCTCCGAGGCGCTCCCCGATGTGCCGGACCCCCTCGTGGGACGAGGCTCGGGACCATGATCGAACTCCTCGAGCTCACCAAGCGCTACGGCGAGCACCTCGCCGTCGACCACGTCTCGTTCACCGCCCGACCCGGGCGCGTCACCGGCTTCCTCGGCCCCAACGGCGCCGGCAAGTCGACCTCGCTGCGCATCCTGGCCGGCCTCACGCCGGCCACGACCGGCACCGCCACCGTCCTGGGCCGTCGGTACGCCGACCTGCCCGACCCGGGCCGCGAGATCGGCGTCCTCCTCGACGCCTCCGCCCAGCACGCGGGCCGCACCGGTCGCGAGGTGCTGCGCGTCGCCCAGGAGACCATGGGCCTCCCCCGGGACCGCGTGGAGGAGATGCTCGACCTGGTCTCCCTCACCCCCGAGGAGGCCAAGCGCCGGGTGCGCGACTACTCCCTCGGGATGCGCCAGCGTCTCGGCCTGGCCACCGCGCTGCTCGGCGACCCGGCCGTGCTCGTGCTCGACGAGCCGGCCAACGGGCTGGACCCCGCCGGCATCCGGTGGATGCGCGACCTGCTGCGCGACCACGCCGCCCGCGGCGGCACCGTCCTGCTCTCCTCCCACCTGCTGCACGAGATCGAGGTCATCGCCGACGACATCGTCGTCATCGGCCAGGGCCGCGTCGTCGCGCAGGGCACCAAGGAGGAGCTGCTGCACGACGACCGCACGCTCGTCCGGGCCGCTGAGATCGGCACCCTGGCCGCGGCCCTCCAGCAGGCCGGCTGGACCGTCGAGCGGGTCGACCCCGCCGACCCCGGTGCCGGCCTGCGCACCGACGCCTCCCTCGCGGTCACCGGCCAGGTGGCCCTCGAGGCCCGACTCCCCCTGCTCGAGCTGCGCGCCGCCGACGGCGCCGGCCTCGAGGAGATGTTCCTCCAGCTCACCGCCGACACCCAGCGAGAGACCCAGCGAGAGGCCGCCTGATGTCCACCACCCTCACCACCCCGTCGCCCGCCGCCCCGGGCGCGCCGGCCGCACGGTCGACGTACGCCGACCGTCCCGCCCCGCCGCCGATCCCGTTCGCGCGGCTGCTCAAGGTCGAGATGCGCAAGATGTTCGACACCCGCTCGGGTCTGTGGCTGATGGCCTCGGTCGGCATCCTGTCGGCGCTCGCCAGCGCCGCGGTCGTCCTGTGGGCGCCCGAGGACGAGGTCACCTACGGCTCGTTCGCCGGCGCCGTCGGCATCCCGATGGCCATCATCCTGCCGGTCATCGCGATCCTCTCGGTCACCTCGGAGTGGAGCCAGCGCACCGGCCTGACCACCTTCACCCTGGTCCCCCACCGTGGCCGCGTGCTGGCGGCCAAGACGGTCAACGCCCTCGTCGTCGCGGTCGTCGGCATGCTCGTCGCCGCCGTCGTCGGCGCCCTGGGCAACCTCGTGGGCTCCGCGCTCAACGGCACCGACGTGGTGTGGGACATCAGCGTCTCCGACTTCGGCGCCATCGTGCTGGCCAACGTCCTCGGCGTGATGATCGGCTTCATGCTCGGCGTCGTGCTGCGCTCCTCGCCGGCCGCGCTGGTGGGCTACCTGGTCTACGTCTACGTGCTCACCGGCCTGACCTTCACCCTGGCCGCGGCCCAGCCGTGGTTCGCCGACCTGCAGCCGTGGGTGGACTTCAACTACACCCAGGGCGCGCTCTTCGAGGGCTGGAGCAACACCGGGGAGTACTGGGCCCAGCTCGGCGTCACCTCGCTGCTCTGGCTGGTGCTGCCGCTGGCGATCGGCTCCTGGCGGATGCTGCGCTCCGAGGTGAAGTAGGCGCCCGACGCCGCCGCTGCCGGACCGGAGGGTGTGTCGTGAGAGGGGTTCACGACACACCCTCCAGTCGCATGCCACAACCCTCCCCACACGGCCCGGCCCGACCTTTCCACCCGCGCAGCGTTAGGACACTGCCGACGGTGGCGGCCAGCCGGCACGGCTCCAGCACCTGCCGCCAGCCGACCCGTAGGGTCGTGTCCCCGCGCGTCGCGGCCTCGAGGTCGCGGTCCAGGTCGGCCCAGCGGTCCAGCGTCTCGCTGTGGCCCAGTCGGCCGTCCAGCTCGATGTTCGTCCGGTACGCCGGGTAGCGTACGTCTCGGAACACCGCCCCGCCCGCGCCCTCGTCGCGCACCTGCCGCTCGCCTCGCGGCAGGCCGTGCCGGCGCTCGACGTCGCGGAGGTACCTCCGCTCCAGCGGCGACTCGGCCCCGGACTCGACATCACGCAGGACGTCGAGCAGCAGCCTGCGTCGCGGGAGGCGCGCCAGTCCGAGCAGCGCACCCTCCAACCTCGCCGGCACGGTCAGCCCCTCACGGACCACGTCGGCCAGGATGGCCACCGCCTCGTCGTCGCCGAGGGCACGTGACGCCACCATGAGCGCGGCACGCTCCACGCGCAGGCGCGGTGGCGAGGCTCGCGGCAGGGCCGCGGAATCGAGGTCTCGCAGCTGCACCACGCTCACCCCGGGCTCGGCGTCGAGCCGGCGACCGTGCGGCATAGCGATCTCGACGACGCGCCGCGCCCGGTCACGGCCGGCGGCACCTCGCAGCCCACCCGCGCGCAGTGCCGACCGGCCGGCCAGCACCGATCCCGGGTGTCGCAGCAGCGTCGCCCACTCCGCCTGGGCCGTCGTCAGCTGGCCGGTGTGGTCGACGTACACGCCGTCGGCCAGCCGCACCCACTCGCGACGTCGCACCCGACGCGCGACGAGCACCTCGCTCATCCCCGCGTCCAGCACCTGCCGGCGCGAGACCACCCCGGCCTGACGACGCAGCAGCCGCTCGATCGCATCCATGCGCCGATGGTGCTCGGACGTGACGCCCCGCGCGGAGGCCCGCCGCGGCGTGCTGTGGACGGCGGCGCACCGACCGGAGGGTGTGCAGTGAAAGGGGGTCACGACAGACCCTCCGGTCCACGGGATGCGCCGGCGTACGACGCACGAGAGCCGAGCCCCGGACGGGACTCGGCTCTCGTGGTGCTGCGGAAGGTTGCTCGGCGCGGTCACGCGCGCCGCGGCTCCGCGGGCTGGGGATCAGCGGGCGGCGGTGCCCTCGACGTAGTCGGTGTCGTGGCTCTTGACCCACGCCATGAGCTTGCGCAGCTCGCGACCGGTCTTCTCGATCGGGTGCTGCTCGCCCTGCTCGCGGAACTTGGTGAACTCCGGCGAGCCGTTGTCCATGTCGCCGATGAAGCGCTCGGCGAAGGCACCGTTCTTGATGTCCTCGAGGACGGCCTTCATGTTCTCCTTGACCCGCTCGTCGATGACGCGGGGACCGGAGACGTAGTCGCCGAACTCGGCGGTGTCGGAGACCGACCAGCGCTGCTTGGCGATGCCACCCTCGTACATCAGGTCCACGATGAGCTTGAGCTCGTGGAGGCACTCGAAGTAGGCGACCTCGGGCTGGTAGCCGGCCTCGGTCAGGGTCTCGAAGCCGTACATGATCAGCTGCGAGGCGCCACCGCACAGGACCGCCTGCTCACCGAACAGGTCGGTCTCGGTCTCCTCGGTGAACGTGGTCTTGATGCCGCCGGCACGCAGGCCGCCGATGCCCTTGGCGTAGGACAGCGCGAGCGGCCAGGCGTCGCCGGAGGCGTCCTGCTCGACGGCGACGAGCACGGGCACGCCGCGGCCGTCGACGTACTCACGGCGCACGAGGTGGCCGGGGCCCTTGGGAGCGACCATGAACACGTCGACGTCGCTCGGCGGGGTGATGAAGCCGAAGCGGATGTTGAAGCCGTGGCCGAAGACCAGGGTGTTGCCGGCCTCGAGGTTCGGGGCGATCTCGTCGGCGTAGAGCTTCCGCTGGTGCTGGTCGGGGGCGAGGATCACGACCACGTCGGCCTCGGCGGCCGCCTCGGCGGGGGTCATGACCTTCAGGCCCTCGGCCTCGGCCTTGGCGCGGCTCTTCGAGCCCGGCTGCAGGCCGATGCGGACGTCGACACCGGAGTCGCGCAGGGAGAGCGAGTGCGCGTGACCCTGGCTGCCGTAACCGATCACGGCGACCTTCTTGCCCTGGATCAGGGACAGGTCGGCGTCGTCGTCGTAGAACATCTCAGCCACGAGGGCTTCTCCTTCTTGTTGGGTGCTGCGTCTTGGGGAGTCTGTAGAGGTACTTGGTTTCGAGACGGCGCTGGCGCGCCTCCTCAACCTGCGTTCACCGCGGAGGCCGCGGTCGGGGCGGGCACGGAGACCGGGCGCAGGCTGCGCTCGGAGATCGACCGGGAGCCCCGACCGATGGCGACCATGCCGGACTGCACGAGCTCGCGGATGCCGAAGGGCTCCACGATGCGCAGGAAGTCCGCGATCTTGCCGGCGTTGCCGGTGATCTGGACCGTCACCGCGTCGGGGGCCACGTCGACCACCTTGGCGCGGAAGAGCTGGACGGTGTCGAGGACCTGACCACGTGTCTCGGTCGTCGCGGCGACCTTGACCATGACCAGCTCGCGGTGGACCGAGGCCGTCGGGTCGAGCTCGACGATCTTGATGACCTCGACGAGCTTGTTGAGCTGCTTGGTCACCTGCTCCAGCGGGGACTGCTCGACGTTGACCACGATGGTCATCCGCGAGATGCCCTCGTGCTCGGTCGGGCCGACGGCCAGGCTCTCGATGTTGAAGCCGCGGCGGGAGAACAGGCCGGCGATCCGGGTCAGGACACCGGGCTGGTCCTCGACCAGGACGGAGAGGGTGTGCTTCGACATCAGAGCTCGTCCTCTTCCCACTCGGGCGCGAGGTCCCGGGCGTACTTGATCTCGTCGTTGCTGGTGCCGGCGGCCACCATCGGCCACACCATCGCGTCGCGGTGGACGCGGAAGTCGACGACCACGGGCACGTCGTCGATCTCCATGGCCTTCTCGATCGTGGCGTCGACGTCGTCGGCGCTGTCGCAGGCCAGGCCCACGCAGCCGTAGGCGTCGGCGAGCTTCACGAAGTCGGGGATGCGCACCGGGCCGCCGTGGCGCTGGAGGTTGGTGTTGGAGTAGCGCTCGTTGTAGAAGAGCGTCTGCCACTGGCGCACCATGCCGAGCGACTCGTTGTTGATGACCGCGACCTTGATCGGGATGTTCTCGATCGCGCAGGTGGCAAGCTCCTGGTTGGTCATCTGGAAGCAGCCGTCGCCGTCGATGGACCACACCGTGGTGTCGGGGCAGCCGACCTTGGCGCCCATGGCCGCGGGCACCGAGAAGCCCATGGTGCCCAGGCCGCCGGAGTTGATCCAGGTGCGCGGGTTCTCGTAGTCCACGAAGTGCGCCGCCCACATCTGGTGCTGGCCGACGCCGGAGGTGTAGATCGCCTCGGGGCCGGCGATCTTGCTGAGCCGCTCGATGACGTACTGCGGGGCCAGGCCCTCGGCGGGCGGCTCGTAGCCCAGCGGGTAGCGCTTCTTCAGCCCGGCCAGCCAGGAGACCCACTGCTCGTAGTCGCCGGTGTGGCCGGCGTCCTGCTCGGCCTGCAGCGCCACCACGAGGTCGGAGATGACCTCGCGGCAGTCGCCCACGATGGGGACGTCGGCGTGCCGGTTCTTGCCGATCTCGGCCGGGTCGATGTCGGCGTGGATGACCTGCGCGTTCGGCGCGAAGGAGTCGAGGTTGCCGGTGACGCGGTCGTCGAAGCGGGCGCCGAGGCTGATGATCAGGTCGCTCTTCTGCAGCGCCGCCACCGCGGCCACGGTGCCGTGCATGCCGGGCATGCCGAGGTGCTGCGGGTGGCTGTCGGGGAAGGCCCCCAGCGCCATCAGCGTGGTGACGACCGGCATGCCGGTCAGCTCGGCCAGCACCTTCAGCTCGCGGCTCGCGCCGGAGCGGATCGTGCCGCCGCCGACGTACAGCACGGGCTTGCGGGCCTCGAGGATCAGCCGGGCGGCCTCGCGGATCTGCTTGGAGTGCGGCTTGGTCACCGGGCGGTAGCCGGGCAGCGTGAGCTCGGTGGGCCACTGGAAGGTGGTCATCGACTGCAGCGCGGACTTCGCGACGTCGACGAGCACCGGGCCGGGGCGGCCGGTCGAGGCGATGTAGAAGGCCTCGGCGACGGTGCGCGGGATGTCGGCGGGGTCGGTGACCAGGAAGTTGTGCTTGGTGATCGGCATCGTGATGCCGCGGATGTCGGCCTCCTGGAAGGCGTCGGTGCCGATCATCGAGGCGCCGACCTGGCCGGTGACGGCCACCATCGGGACGGAGTCCATGTAGGCGTCGGCGATCGGGGTGACCAGGTTGGTCGCGCCCGGGCCGGACGTGGCCATGCAGACGCCGACGCGGCCGGTGGCCGCGGCGTAGCCCTGGGCGGCGTGACCGGCGCCCTGCTCGTGGCGGACCAGGATGTGGCGGATGGAGGAGTCCATCAGGGGGTCGTACGCCGGGAGGATGGCGCCGCCGGGGATGCCGAAGATGTCGTCGGCCCCAGCCGCCTCCAGCGACCGGACCAGGCTCTGCGCGCCGGTGATCTCGCTCATGACCTGCTCATTTCCTCTCACTGCTCCTGTCTGCGCCCTGGCGACCGGCGGGCCACCGGGCTGACCCCACAAAAAAGCCCCTCGGCCCTGAAGGCTACGAGGGGACGACGCGCTGGCCGGACGGGGTCGGTCTCAGCCCACGCGTCGCGTGCGTACGAGAAGGTCCTGGCGCATGCGGCAAAGGTATCCCGCCCGTCCACGCGCGTCACCCGCGAACCCCGCTCGTCCCAGGATGCGAGACGCGCGTCCCGAGATGTGGTCCATCATGCGGCCGGCCCGGGGCCACGCCCCAGCCACGTCGTCAGGCAGGCCCGGTTGCCCTGCGCGTCCTCGAGCACCCAGTACGCCGGGGCGAAGTCGTCGCTGACCAGCCGACCGCCCGCGGCGATGACCGCCGCCATCCGCTCCTCGACCGCCTCCGGCGGCACCCGCACGTCGGCGTGCCACCGCTGCCGGGGTCCACCCAGGTGCACCCCCGAGTGCTGCTCGGTGGGCTGGAACCACACCGACGGCCACCGGCCACCGGGGTCGACGGCGTCGTCGTCGGCCTCCTGCAGGCCGAGCACCGCGGCCCAGAAGGGCTTGACCTCGGTGAGGTCCCAGGTGTCGAGCGCCCACTCCACTGACTGCAGCCGCGCCGGCGTGGCGCTCACCTCCAGCTCGGCGGCCACCTGGGAGACCGCCTTGGCCAGCCGCAGGTCGCGCCGGGTGATGCCGCCGACGTCGTGGCTCCACGTGCGCACCTCGACGAAGCCGTAGCGCAGGTCGACGTCGGGGTGGTGGTCCATGGCGTCGGCGAGCCCCGCGACCTCGGCGACCAGGCGGGCCCCGGTGGCGAAGTCGCCGGTGTCGAAGCGGGCCGCCAGCACCCCGAAGAGCGGGCGCCAGTCCCCCAGGCCCTCCTGGACGGCCGCGTCCACGTCGGCGTCCGGGAGCAGGTGCTTGTCGGCCGAGGAGATCACGCCCCCCACCCTGCCGGTCCGCGGCCGACCGCGCCAGCGCTTCCCCCCACGGATGCTCCAGCAGCGCTAGCGTCACGACCGGCGCGCCCCTCCCCGGGGCTCGTGAGCGAGCGTCGCGCCAGGAAGGTGCCCCCTGTGTCCAGCCCTGCCCGGTCCAGCCATGCCAGGTCCCGCTACGCCCGCCCCCTCCACCTCACCACCGCCGTGGTCGCCACGGCCGCCCTGCTGCTCCAGCTGGTGCTCGTCGTCAACGGCGAGGCGGTGCTCGACGAGACCAACGCCCCGCCGACGGCCACGGCGGTCGGGCGGTACGTCAGCTACTTCACGATCCAGTCCAACCTGCTGGTGGCGATCGGGGCCTGGACCCTGTGGGGCGATCCGGGCCGCGACGGCCGCGGCTGGCGGGTGCTGCGGCTGGCGGGGCTGACCGGCATCACCGTCACCGCCCTCGTGCACGCCGTGCTGCTGCGTCCGCTGCTCGACCTCGAGGGCGCCTCGTGGTTGGCCGACACGCTGCTGCACGTCGCGGTGCCGCTGCTGGCGGTCGTGTCCTGGGCGCTGGTCGGACCGCGACCGCGCACCGACGTGCGCAGCGGCGCGCTGGCGATGCTGTGGCCGGTCGCCTGGCTCGTGTGGACCCTGGTCGTGGGAGCGGTGAGCGGGTGGTACCCCTACCCGTTCCTCGACGTCGGCGAGGAAGGGGCCGTCTCGGTGGCCGTCACCTCGGTCGTGATCACGCTGCTCATCCTCGGCGTCATGGCGCTCATCGGGTGGCTGGACCGTCGGCTACCGGCCCCTGGGTCTCCTTCTGCAGGGTCTCCCGGGCCACGAGCCACGGCAGGAGCGCCACCAGGCTGACCAACCCGGTCACGAGGAAGGCGGCCTCGAAGCCGGCCTGGTCGGCCACGACACCGATGAGCACCGGACCGAGGATCGCGCCCCCGTCCTGTGCCATCTGGAAGGTGCTCAGCACCGTGCCGCCGCTGCGCTCGTTGCCGATGACGTCGGCGACGGTCGCCTGCTGGCCGGGGTTGACCATGCCCGCGCCGAACCCGGAGACCGCCGAGAGCCCCAGCAGCACCCACAGGCTCTCGCTGAAGCCCATCAGACCCAGCGTCACCGCCGTGGTCGCGAGGCCGGCCAGCACCATCGGCCGGCGACCGACCGAGTCCGCCACCCTCCCGGAGAACTGCAGGCTCGACGCCGTGCCCGCCGCGGCCACGGCGAGTGCCACACCGGCGACCCAGGTGTCGTCGTGGACCGCCACCGCGAACTGCGGGACCACCGCCACGCGGACGCCGAAGTTGGCCCAGCCGTTGGCGAACGCCGAGGCCAGGGCGGCACGGTACGCCGAGTCCCGCAGCCCCTCCCCCAGCCGCATCGGCGGGGCGGGGGTCGCGGTGGGGTCGGGCCGCAGGCTGGCGCCGGACAGCCGGACCCCGACCACCAGCGCCGCGACGATCAGCGCGACGGCGTACGCGACGAACGGGACGCGCAGACCGAAGCCGGCCATCAGGCCGCCGAGGACCGGGCCGAGCATGCCGCCGATGAGGAAGGAGCTGGCGTAGGCCGACGACACGCGTCCCCGCATCGTCGGGGGCGCCAGGCGCACCAGCAGCGCCATCGCCGAGACGGTGAACATCGTCGACCCGAGCCCGCCGATGCCCCGGAAGACCAGCAGCTGCCAGTAGGTCTGCGCCACGGCGGTCAGCAGCGAGGACGCCGCCACGACGCACAGCCCGGTCATGTAGACCCACCGCTCCCCCAGCCGCGCCACCAGCACGCCGGAGCCCGGGGCGCCGAGCAGCCGGAAGAACGCGAAGATCGACACCACCACGGACGCGGCGGCGACGCCGACGTCGAAGCTGCGCGCGTAGGCCGGCAGCACCGGGCTGATCAGGCCGAAGCCGATCGCGATGACGAACGCCGAGGCGATCAGGACCTTGATCTCGCCGGGGATCGGAGGTCTCGCCGCTCCGGTGTCACGCGTGCTCACGAGGAGGCCAGCACCTCGGCGGCCGCGCGCATTCCCTCCTCCACCTCGGTGAAGGAGGTCGACAGCGGGGCCAGGCCGATCCGCAGCCCACCGGGGTCGCGGTAGTCGGGGATGACGTCGCGCTCCCAGAGGCTCGCGACGACCTCGCGCATGCGGGGGTGCTCGACGGTGACGTGCCCACCGCGCCGGGCGGGGTCGCGGGGCGACGCGACCTCCGCGCCGAGGGGCGCGAGCAGGTCGTCGGCCAGCTCGATCGCGTACGACGTCAGCGACACGGACTTGGCGCGTACCGCCTCCATGCCGACCTCGGCGATCGTGGCGACCGTGTCGCGCAGCGCCAGCATCCCCACGATCGGCGGGGTGCCCGAGATCATCCGGCGGATGCCCGGGGCCGGGGTCCAGTCCGGCCCCATCGCGAACGGGTCGGCGTGGCCCATCCAGCCCGTCACCGGCTGGTCGAGCACGGGGTGGTGCCGCTCGGCGGCGTAGACGAACGCGGGCGACCCGGGGCCGCCGCCGAGGTACTTGTAGGTGCAGCCGACGGCCAGGTCGACGCCCCAGTCGTCGAGGGCCAGCGGCACCGAGCCGGCCGAGTGCGAGAGGTCCCAGAGCACGACCGCGCCCACGTCGTGGGCGGCCCGGGTGATCGTCTCGGCGTCGGCGAGCCAGGCCGACCGGTAGGCGACGTGGCTGAGCAGCACCACGGCGGTGTCCCCGGAGAGCTCGGCCGCCACGTCGTCGGTGGAGACACCGGCGGCCGGGTCGACCTCGACCCACCGCAGGGTCAGCCCCAGCTCCCGGGCGACCGACGCGGCGACGTACCTGTCGGTCGGGAAGTCGTCACGGCACAGCACCACCTCGTGCCGGCCCGGCCGCAGCGCGCAGGCCGCCCGCAGCGCCTTGTAGAGCAGCACGGTCGTGGAGTCGCCGACCGTTGTCTGGCCGGGCGCCGCGCCCAGGCAGGCCGCCGCGATCTCGTCGCCCACGACCAGCGGCAGCTCCATCCACGCCTCGTCCCAGCCGCGGATCAGCCGACCGCCCCACTCGGCCTCGACGAAGGTCGCGAGCCGCTCGGCCGTCACCCGCAGCGGACGGCCCAGCGAGTTGCCGTCGAAGTAGACCAGGGACGTCTCGCTGCCGACGTACCTCTCGCGCAGGTGCGCCAACGGGTCCGCGGCGTCGAGAGCGGCTGCGTCGAGAGCGGCTGCGTCGAGTTCGGCGGCGTCGAGTTCGGCTGCGTCGAGTTCGGCGGCTGCTCGGCGGGGCTGCGTGCTCACGGCGCATGTCTACCCCGTCCGCCCCGCCGAGACGTCACCCGCGCACGGCCGAGACGTCACTCGCGCACGGCCGAGACGTCACTCGCGCACGGCCGAGAGGTCACGGGCGCACGGCCGGGCAGGTGGCATGCTCCCCGCATGAGCATCCGCCCCGAGCTGCTGGAGGTGCTCGCGCGGCGGGCCCTGACCGAGGACTCCGCCCGCCCCGAGGCCGTCGAGCGGCTGCACGCTCGCGGCGGTCGCACCGCCCGGGAGAACCTCGCGGCGCTCGTCGACGAGGGCTCCTTCGTGGAGTACGGGCGCTTCGTGACCGCGGCCCAGGCCCAGCGCCGTCCCCTCGACGAGCTGCTGGACCGCAGCGTGGCCGACGGGATCGTGGGCGGCCTGGCGACGATCGACGGGCACCAGGTCGCGGTGATGTCCTATGACTACCTCGTCATGGCCGGCACCCAGGGGATGCGGGGCCACCGCAAGACCGACCGCCTCATCGACGTCATCGAGCGGCTCGGGCTGCCGACCGTGTTCTTCGCCGCCGGCGGGGGCGGGCGGCCCGGGGACACCGACATCCCGCTGGTCTCGGCGCTGGACGTGACGACGTTCGCGGCATGGGCGCGGCTCTCGGGCCGGGTGCCGCGGATCGCGGTCGTCGAGGACAACTGCTTCGCCGGCAACGCCGTCATCGCCGGCTGCTCCGACCTCATCGTCGCCACCGAGCGCGCCTCGCTGGGCATGGGTGGGCCCGCGATGATCGCCGGCGGGGGCCTCGGCGACGTCGCCGCCGCCGACGTCGGGCCGATCGAGGTGATGGAGGCCAACGGCGTCGTCGACGTGACCACCGACGACGCGGTGGCGACCACCCGCGAGCTGATCGGCTACTTCCTCGGGCGGTCGGCGACCTGGACCGCACCCGACCAGACGCCGCTGCGCGACGCCGTGCCGGAGGGCGAGCGGACCGCCTACGAGCTGCTGCCGATCGTCGAGACACTGTGCGACGAGGACACCGTCACGGTGCTGCGACCTGCCTTCGCCCCCGAGCTGCTCACCGCACTTGGCCGGATCGAGGGCCGCACCGTCGGGATCCTGGGCAACGACACCCGGCACTGGGCGGGCGCGATCACCGCGGACGCCGGCGACAAGGCCGCCCGCTTCCTCCAGCTCTGCGACGCCCACGGCTTCCCGGTGATCTCGCTGGTCGACACCCCCGGGATGATGGTCGGCGCCGACGCGGAGCGCACCGGGCTCGTCCGCCACACCTCGCGACTGCTGGTCGCCGCGGCGCGGATGGAGGTGCCGCTCGTCGGTGTGGTGCTGCGGCGCGGCTACGGCCTGGGCGCCCAGGCGATGCTCGGGGGCAGCACCCACGAGCCGCTCATGACGCTGGCCTGGCCTGGCGCGCACCTCGGCGCCATGGGGCTCGAGGGGGCGGTCCGGCTCTCGATGCGCCGGGAGCTCGAGGCGGTCGAGGACGAGGAGCAGCGTGAGGCGCGGGTGCGGGAGCTGACGGCGTACGCCCAGGCGAGCTCGACCGCGCTGGAGGTCGCCCGTGTCTTCGAGATCGACGACGTCATCGACCCGGCCGAGACCCGCGGGGTGCTGGCGCGGCTGCTCGACGCCGCCGATCGTGATGGCCGCCTGACCGGGAGCGGGCGCCCGGTCGACACGTGGTGAACCGATGAGTTCCGGCGCGCCGACTGGTCTGATGCCTTCATGAGGAAGCTGATCGTCACCGAGTTCATCACCCTGGACGGCGTCATGGAGGACCCGAGCTGGACCTTCTCGGAGGTCCCGTTCGAGGAGGCCGCCTACGACATCAAGGGCCGCGAGCAGGAGGAGGCCAGTGCGCTGCTGCTCGGCCGGGTGTCCCACGACGAGTTCGCCCCGGTGTGGCCCTCGATGGAGGAGTTCGAGGCCTACAACGCCATGCCGAAGTACGTCGTCTCCTCCACGCTGCAGGGCTCGGACTGGAACAACACCCACGTGCTGCGCTCCCTCGACGACGTCGCCACCCTCAAGTCGCGGACCGACGAGGGCGACGGCCCGATCTACGTGCACGGGTCGGCCACCCTGTCCCAGGGCCTGCTCTCCGCCGGGCTGGTCGACCGGCTGCACCTGCTCGTGTTCCCGCTCGTCCTGGGCACGGGCAAGAAGCTGTTCGCCGACCCCGGCGAGAAGGTGAAGCTCGAGCTGGTCGAGCACGCCGCCTACGCCAACGGGGTCACGCTGCAGGTGCTCGACGTCGTGCGCTGACCGGCGCCGGGGGGCGGCGCGACCCCTCGGCCGTGCGCGAGCGACCTCTCGGCCGTGCGTCAGCGACCTCTCGGCCGTGCGTCAGCGACCTCTCGGCCGTGCGCGAGTGACGTCTCGGCGGGGAGGGCGGTGCGTCGGTCAGCCCGTCACGGCTCCGTGGGCGGCGGAGGAGACGATCTTGGCGTACTTGCCGAGGACGCCCTTGGTGTACTTCGGCGGGTTCGGGGCCCAGCCCTCCTTGCGGGAGTCCCAGTCCTCGCCCTGCTCGACCTCGAGGGTGCGGTTGAGGACGTCGAGGGTGATCTTGTCGCCGTCACGGACGAACGCGATCGGGCCGCCGTCGACGGCCTCGGGGGCGATGTGCCCGACGCACAGGCCGGTGGTGCCGCCGGAGAAGCGTCCGTCGGTGAGCAGCAGGACGTCCTTGCCGAGGCCGGCGCCCTTGATGGCGCCGGTGATGGCGAGCATCTCGCGCATGCCGGGGCCGCCCTTGGGGCCCTCGTAGCGGATGACGACGACGTCGTTGGCGACGATCCTGCCCTCGGCCAGCGCGTCCATCGCGGCGCGCTCGCCGTCGAAGACCCGGGCGGTGCCCTCGAAGACGGTCTCGTCGAAGCCGGCCGACTTCACCACGGCCCCGTCGGGGGCCAGCGAGCCCTTGAGGATGGTCAGGCCGCCGGTCTTGTGGATCGGGCGCTCCAGGGAGCGGATCACGTCGTCGTCGAGCGCCGGCGGATTCAGGTCGGCGAGGTTCTCGGCGAGGGTCTTGCCGGTGACGGTGAGCGCGTCGCCGTGCATGAGACCGGCGTCGAGCAGCGCCTTCATCACCACGGGGATGCCGCCGATCTTGTCGACGTCGTTCATGACGTACTTGCCGAACGGCTTGAGGTCGCCGAGGTGCGGCACCTTGTCGCCGATGCGGTTGAAGTCGTCGATGCTCAGTGGCACCTCGGCCTCGCGGGCGATCGCGAGCAGGTGCAGCACGGCGTTGGTGGAGCCACCCAGCGCCATCACAACGGTGATGGCGTTCTCGAAGGCCTCCATCGTCATGATCTGGCGGGCGGTGATGCCCTTCGCGATCAGGTTGACCACGGCCTCACCGGAGCGGTGGGCGAAGCCGTCGCGGCGACGGTCGACGGCCGGCGGGGCGGCCGACCCGGGCAGCGACATGCCGAGCGCCTCGCCGACGGCGGCCATCGTGTTGGCGGTGTACATGCCGCCGCAGGCGCCCTCGCCGGGACAGATCGCGCGCTCGATGCGGTCGACCTCGTCGCGGCTGATCCTGCCGGCCAGACACGCACCGACCGCCTCGAAGGCGTCGATGATCGTGACGTCCTTGCCGTCGACCTGACCGGGCATGATCGAGCCGGCGTAGAGGAAGACGCTGGCCAGGTCCAGGCGGGCGGCGGCCATCAGCATGCCGGGCAGCGACTTGTCGCAGCCCGCCAGCAGCACCGAGCCGTCGAGGCGCTCGGCGTTCATCACGACCTCGACGGAGTCGGCGATGACCTCGCGGGAGACCAGCGAGAAGTGCATGCCCTCGTGGCCCATCGAGATGCCGTCGGAGACCGAGATCGTGCCGAACTCCAGGGGGTAGCCCTGTGCCGCGTGCACGCCGTTCTTCACGGCCTTGGCCAGCCGGTCGAGCGAGAGGTTGCAGGGCGTGATCTCGTTCCAGCTGGACGCGACGCCGATCTGGGGCTTCTCCCAGTCCTCGTCGCCCATGCCTACGGCACGCAGCATCCCTCGCGACGCGGCCCGCTCGAGACCGTCGGTCACGTCGCGGGAGCGGGGCTTGAGGTCAGGGGTGCTGTCGGGTCCGGTCATGGGGGAAAGCCTACGTGCGACGGCTCTCACGCTTTCGCCACGTCTCAACCCTCCGGCTGCGCCGGTGCACCCCGAAGCCCTAGCCTCTTCGGGTGACTGGATCCCCTGCCGCTGCCCCGACGGTGACCTGGCCCGACCACGCCGCCGTGCTCTTCGACCTCGACGGCGTCATCACTCCCACCGCCGAGGTGCACATGCGTGCCTGGGCGGAGATGTTCAACGAGTTCCTCGAGGGCTACGACGGCCCGGCCGAGGACACCTCCCCCTACACCGACGCCGACTACTTCGCCCACGTCGACGGCAAGCCCCGCTACGACGGCGTCCGCGACTTCCTGGCCTCGCGCGGCATCTCGCTGCCGGAGTCCGGCGCCGACCTCTCGGTCGTCGCGCTGGGCGACCGCAAGAACGACGCCTTCAACGCCGTCCTCGAGCGCGACGGCGTCGATCCCTACCCGGGCACCGTCGCGCTGCTGGACCACCTCCGCGACCTGGGTACGCCGCTGGCGATCGTCTCCTCGAGCGCCAACGCCCCCGCGGTGCTGGAGGCCGCCGGGCTGTCGGACCGCTTCTCGACGGTCGTCGACGGTCGCGTCGCTGCCGCGAAGGGCCTGCCGGGCAAGCCCGCCCCCGACACCTTCCAGCACGCCGCGGACACCCTCGGGGTCCCCCGGGAGGCGGCCGTGGTCGTGGAGGACGCGGTCTCCGGCGTACGCGCCGGCGCGGCGGGGGGCTTCGCGCTCGTCGTCGGCGTGGACCGCGGGGCCGGCCACGACGTCCTGGCCGGCGCCGGCGCCGACGTCGTCGTCTCCGACCTGCTCGAGCTCGTCCCGGCCTCCTCCGACGGAGCGTCCGCGTGAGCCGGGGGCAGGTCCACGGCGACCCGCTGGACCGCTCGCGCTTCCCCGTCGACCCGTGGCGGCTGGTCGAGCGGACGCCGAGCGACCACGACCTCGGGGTCACCGAGACGCTGTTCACCGTCGCCAACGGCTACCTCGGGATGCGCGGCAACCCCGAGGAGGGGCGCGACGCGTTCGCCCACGGCACCTTCGTCAACGGCTTCCACGAGACCTGGGAGATCCGGCACGCGGAGGCCGCCTACGGCTTCGCGCGCACCGGCCAGACCATCGTCAACGTCCCCGACGCGAAGTTGATGAAGCTCTACGTCGACGACGAGCCGCTGATCCTCGGCACCGCCGACCTCGAGCACTACGAGCGCATCCTCGACTTCCGTGACGGCGTGCTGCGCCGCTCGCTGGTGTGGCGCACCCCGTCGGGCAAGCGGGTCAAGGTCGACTCGACCCGGATGGTGTCGATGACCCAGCGTCATCTCGCGCTGCTGACCCTCGAGGTCACCATGCTCGAGGGCGACGCCCCGATCGTGATCTCCTCCCAGCTGCTCAACCGCCAGGACGGCACCGACGAGTACCACGACGCCGCCGAGGCCATGGGCGCCGGCGTGGACCCGCGCAAGGCAGGCACCTTCGAGCACCGCGTGCTGCTGCCGCGGATGAGCCGGGTCGAGGACGACCGCATGCTGCTGGGCTACCAGTGCGCGTCGTCGAGGATGACGATCGCGGTCGCCGCCGACCACACGCTGCACACCCACGACGACGCCGACGTCGTGGTCCGTCACGACGACGACCTGGCCAAGATGGTCTTCCGGGTCCAGGCCGACCAGGGCCGCCCGGTGCGCCTGGAGAAGGTCGTGGCCTATCACTCCTCGCGCGGCGTGCCGGTGCGCGAGCTGGCCGACCGGTGCGACCGCACCCTGGACCGCGCCGCCCGCGCGGGCATCGGCGAGGCCGTGGCCGAGCAGCGCGCGTGGTTCGACGAGTTCTGGGACGCCGCCGACGTCGACACGCTCTCCGAGCGCTCCGACGACGCGGCCCGCGCGACCCAGCAGGCGATCAGGTTCAACCTGTTCTCCCTGGCGCAGGCCTCCGCCCGCGCCGACCAGTGGGGCGTGCCGGCCAAGGGCGTGACCGGCTCGGGCTACGAAGGTCACTACTTCTGGGACTCCGAGATCTACGTCGCGCCGTTCCTGACCTACACCCAGCCGGCGCTGGCCAAGAACCTCCTGCACTTCCGCTCCCGGATGCTCGACGCCGCGCGGCACCGGGCGGCGGAGATGGCGCAGAAGGGCGCGCTCTTCCCGTGGCGCACCATCAACGGTGAGGAGGCCTCGGCCTACTACGCCGCCGGCACCGCGCAGGTCCACATCGACGCCGACGTCGTCTACGCGCTGAGCCAGTACCTCGCCGCCACCGACGACGTCGGCTTCCTGCTGCGCCACGGCATCGACATCCTCGTGGAGACCTCGCGGATGTGGGCCGACCTCGGCTTCTGGCGCGAGAACGGGACGCCGACCTTCCACATCCACGGCGTGACCGGGCCCGACGAGTACACGACGGTCGTCAACAACAACCTGTTCACCAACGTCATGGCGCGGCACAACCTCGAGCAGGCCGTCGCCGCCGTCGAGCGGATCCGTCGCGACCACCCGGTCGACTTCCGCCAGATCTGCACCCGCCTCGGCCTCGACGACGAGGAGGTCGCGGAGTGGGCGCGCTGCGCGGAGGGCATGCACATCCCCTTCGACGAGGGGCTGGGCATCCACCCCCAGGACGACTTCTTCCTCGACCGGGAGGTGTGGGACCTCTCCCGCACCCCCGACGAGCTGCGGCCGCTGCTGCTGCACTACCACCCGCTGGTCATCTACCGCTTCCAGGTGCTCAAGCAGGCCGACGTGGTGCTCGCGCTGTTCCTGCAGGGCGACCGGTTCACCGACGCCGAGAAGCGCGCCGACTTCGAGTACTACGACCCGATCACCACCGGCGACTCCACGCTCTCGGCCGTCGTGCAGTCGGTCATGGCCGCCGAGGTCGGCTACCACGAGCAGGCCTGGGACTACTTCCTCCAGGCGTTGTACGTCGACCTCGCCAACCTGCACGGCAACACCGTCGACGGCATGCACATCGCCTCGACCGGCGGCGTCTGGTCGGCGCTGGTCTGCGGCTTCGGCGGCATGCGCGACCGCGGCGGTCGGCTCACGTTCGACCCGCGGCTCCCCGACGCCTTCGACCAGCTCACCTTCTCGCTGGTGTGGCGCGGCTCGCGGGTCCGGGTGCGGCTGGCCGAGGACGCGATGACGTTCACCGTGGTCGCGGGCACCGGCGGGGTCCCGGTGACCGTCCGCGGGAGCGAGCACGTGGTGCACGCCGACGAGCCCCTCGTCGTACCTCTCGGTGAGGGGGGTGCCGCCGGCACCCGGCTCGCACGCCCGCTCGACGAGCACCCCCAGCTCGGCGGCACCCGCGCCGACGGCTCCAAGATCACCGCCGGCGTGCCCGAGCCGATCCCGATGGCCGACGACGAGCCCGACCCGGCCGGTCCGCCCCCGACCGAGCCGCCCGCCTTCGGTCTCCAGGACTGAGCCACCCCTTCCGCGCCGAGCCGGCATGTCGACAGGCCGGCTCGGCGTGGAGGGGCGTCGAACCGGCGTGTTGATTCGCCGGCTCGGCGCGTGGGGGCGGCTCAGACCGCGGCCGCTCGCACACACATCACGTCCGGCAGGTCGCGTACGGCGCAGAGCCACGTCTCACCGGCATCGGGCGAGACCCACACCGACCCGTTGCGCGCGCCGACGTAGACCCCCGCCGTGGCGTGGTCGTCGACCGCCATGGCGTCGCGCATGACTCCGACGTAGAAGCTGTCGGGCAGCTGGCCGGCGCCGAGCTCCTCCCACGAGTCACCGGCGTCGCGCGAGCGCCACACCCGTGCCTTCGCCCCGACCGGGTAGCGGCCCTCGCCGCCGCCGAGCGGGAAGACGTAGATCGTGTCGGGCTCGTGCGGGTGGACCACCATGGGGAAGCCGAAGTCCGAGGGCAGCCCCTCGGCGATCGAGGTGTAGGAGCCACCCTCGTCGTCGGAGCGGAAGACGCCGCCGTGGTTCTGCACGTAGAGCCGCTCGGGGCGCGAGGGGTGACGGGCGACCTTGTGCACGCACTGCCCGTAGGGCGGATACTGCTGGCCCTCGGGCAGGAAGATCGCCGAGATGCCCTGGCTGCGCGGCGACCAGGTGCCGCCGCCGTCCGTGGTCCGGTAGACGCCACCGGTCGAGATGGCAGCCGTCACGGACGTGGGGTCGCTGGGGTGCGGCAGGATCGTGTGGAACGCCTGTCCGCCGAACCCGGCGCCCCACTCGGCGCGGTGCGGGTGGTCCCACAGGCCGCGCTCGAGGGTGTAGGTCTCCCCGCCGTCGGTGGAGCGGAAGATCGCGCCGGGCTCGGTGCCGGCCCACACCACGCCCGGCTCGGCGCCGGCCGTGAGCTGCCAGACGCGCTCGACCGAGGCGTCGACGTCGTCGGGGAAGCGGGGCGCCTGCTCGGCGTCGCGCCAGGTCTCGCCGAGGTCCTCGCTGATCCGGACCTGCGGCCCGAGCCACGACGACGACGCACCGACCAGGAGCCGGGGCGTGGCGCCTCGGGTGTCGACAAGGCAGGAGTAGACCTCCTCCATGTCGCTGTGCGGGCCGCTCCACTCCCAGTCCACCCGCGCCTCGTCGGAGCGCCCGACCCAGAGCCCCTTGCGCGTGCCCACCATCAGCACCGTGCTGCCCACGGCTGCCTCCCGTCCGTCGTCCGCCAGATCCGATCACCTAGGTTGACCCGGTGACCGGGCCGAACTCATCGAACACCTCGGCACCGACGGTGTCACCCGTCTGGCTCGTCCTCATCGGGATCGCCTCGGTCCAGCTCGGTGCCGGCTTCGCCAAGTCGCTGTTCGACGACGTCGCCCCGACCACCATCGTCTGGCTGCGGCTGGCCACCAGCGTGCTCGTGCTCGTCGCGGTCCTGCGCCCCCGCGTGCGCGGGCGCAGCCGCGAGGACTGGGCGGTCGTGCTCGCCTTCGGGCTGAGCCTGGGCCTGATGAACTGGGCGATCTACCAGTCCTTCGCGCGCATCCCGCTGGGTGTCGCGGTGACGATCGAGTTCATCGGGCCCCTCGCGCTCGCCGTGCTGGGCTCGCGACGGCCGCGCGACCTGCTCTGGGTGGTGCTGGCCGGGGCCGGGGTGCTGCTGCTCGGCTTCGACGGCGACCACCTCGACGCGGCCGGGGTCGGGTTCGCGCTGCTCGCGGGCGGGTCGTGGGCGGCGTACATCCTGCTCAGTGCCAGGACCGGGCAGCGCTGGCAGGGGCTGGACGGCCTCGCCGTCGCGAGCGTCGTCGCCACCGTCCTCCTCACACCGCTGGCGATCGGCATCGGCGGGTCCGACCTGGTGGATCCCCGGGTGCTGCTCGTCGGCGCCGCCGTCGGCGTGCTGTCGTCGGTGATCCCCTACAGCTGCGAGCTGGTCGCGCTGCGCACCCTCTCCCCCGGCGTCTTCGGCATCCTGATGAGCCTCGAGCCGGCCGCCGCCGCGCTCGCCGGGATCGTGGTGCTGGGCGAGCTGCTCGGCCCCCCGCAGTACGCCGCCATCGCCTGCGTCGTGGCCGCCAGCGTCGGGGCGACCCGCAGCGGGCAGCAGGCGGTCCTGCGCGACTGAGCTGGCCGGGCGCGGACCCGTTCACGTAGACGTCACACGCCTGCCCTTGTGAGAGCGCTCTCACCTCCTAGGGTGGGTGTCGTACCCGCCGCTGGCCCCACCCACTGGCTCCCTGTTGTCCCCCTGAGGAGTCGTCCCACATGCAGTCCCAGGCACCCCGCCTCACCGTGCTCACCACGACGCGCAGCGTCTCCGGTTCCGCCTGGCAGGCCCTCGCCTCGAAGCTGCCCATCACCTCGCGGCTGCAGAGCTCGCTGGTGACCTCGGTGCACCGCTGGGCCGTGGACTCCCAGCGCTCGGCCTGCCGCAACGCGATGGTCGCCGGCACCGCCCTCGCCGTGCGTCGCGCCGAGCGCGAGGAGGTCGAGGAGTTCCTCGCCGGCAGGGTCCCGGGCCCCGCCACCGAGCAGGACCGGCTCGACGCCCTCCAGCTGGAGTCGGCGTCCTCCCCGGACGCACAGGGTCACCCGGGTCACACCGCCCACGGCTGAGCACCGCCCCCACACGCACCGCCGCTGGGGCACAATCTCGGGCATGCCGACCTCTGCGGCCCGCCCGGTCACGACCTCTCCCGTCACCTTCCACGAGGTGCTCTCCGACGACGGCACCATGCTGCGCGCCTGGACCAACGACCCTGACGGCACCAAGCCAGGGCCGACGGTCGTGCTGTGCAACGGCCTGGGCACCAACCCGTGGACCTGGCCCGCGTTGCTCGACCCCGCCTGCGAGGTCCGGGTCGTGTCGTGGAACCACCGCGGCACCGGCGGCTCCCAGCGCCCCACCGACCCCGAGCGCTGCGGGATCGAGGAGTTCGTCGAGGACGGCCTGTCGGTCATGGACCACTTCGGCGTCGCCAAGGGCGTGCTGATGGGCTGGTCGATGGGTGTGAACACGATGTTCGAGCTGGCCTTCCGCCACCCCGAACGGGTCTCCGGCCTCTTCGCGGTCGCCGGCGTCCCCGGCGACACCTTCGCCACCATGCTGGGCCCGCTGCACCTGCCGCACGTCGTGGCCCGCACGCTCACCATCAACGCCACCCGCGTCGCCAAGCACGCCGGCTGGGCGCTGACCCCGATCGCCCGCCGCCTGCCCATCGGCAAGCGCGCCGTGGACCTGCTCAGCCACAGCGGCTTCATGCTGCCCGTGAAGGACCCGGAGATCACCGCGAAGGCGGTGACCGAGTTCCTCACCACCCCGATGGGCTGGTACTTCCACCTCGCGCTGCGCACCTCCGAGCACGGCCGCGTCTCCCTGCGCAACATCCGGGTGCCCGCGACCTTCGTCGCCGGCCGGTGGGACGTCCTGGCCGGCGCGCGCGACATGCGCACCGCCGCCGACCGCATCGAGGGGGCGACGTACGTCGAGCTCCCGGGCAGCCACTTCCTCGGCCTCGAGCACCCCGACGAGGTGCACGCGCTGCTCCTGGAGCTGCTCGAGAAGGTCTCGTGACCCGCCTGCGCCGGGGTGTCGCTGCCGCCGCGGTGCTGCCGCTCGCGCTGACCGGCTGCCTGCAGGAGGGCAGCACCTCCACGGTCACGATCATCGAGACGACCGCGACCGGCACCCCGCTGCCCGCCCCGACCACCGCACCGTCGAGCACGGCCCCCACCCAGGAGCCGACCGGGACCGACACCGCGGAGGAGTCCGGCCCCCCGCAGCAGGTCGGCACCATCGCCGCCGGCCTCGCCGTGCCGTGGGGCATCGCGTTCCTGCCGAACGGCGACGCGGTCGTGACCGAGCGCGACTCCACGCGCGTGCTGCTCCTCCGCGGGCCCGAGCACGAGGTCGTCGAGGTCGCCACGGTCGACGCCGCCGCGCCCGCGGGCGAGGGCGGGCTCCTCGGGGTGGCCATCTCACCGTCGTACGACGACGACGGGCTCATCTACCTCTACCTCACCACCCCCAGCGACAACCGTGTCGTGCGCGGCGTCCTCGACGGTGACCGCCTCGGGGAGCTCGAGCCGGTGCTGACGGGCATCCCCAACGGCTTCATCCACGACGGTGGGCAGCTGGTCTTCGGCCCCGACGGCTACCTGTACGTGTCCACCGGCGAGGCCGGCGACCCGCCGCGTGCCGCCGACCCCGACGACCTGGGCGGCAAGGTCCTGCGCATCACCCCCGACGGCGACCCCGCACCCGGCAACCCCGACCCGGACTCCCCCGTGTGGTCGCTCGGGCACCGCAACATCCAGGGTCTCGCCTTCGTGGGCAACAAGCTGTGGGCCTCGGAGTTCGGGCAGGACCGCTTCGACGAGCTCAACCTGATCACCGCCGGCCGCGACTACGGCTGGCCGGCCGTCGAGGGCGAGGGCGGCAAGGAGCAGGGGTACGTCGACCCCCAGGTCACGTGGGCCACCGACGACGCCTCCCCCTCGGGGCTCGCCTACGCCGACGGCCGGCTCTGGCTCGGTGCGCTCAAGGGTCAGCGGCTGTGGCGCGTGGAGGTGAAGGGCAAGAAGGCCCGCAAGCCCCGCGCGTTCTTCGTCGGCGACCACGGCCGGCTGCGCTCGGTCGTCGCCGCCCCCGACGGCACCCTCTGGGTCACCACCAGCAACCGCGACGGCCGGGGCTCCCCCGTCGACGGGGACGACAGGATCCTGCAGATCCGGCCCTGAGCGGACCCGGCCGGGTTTGTCGGCTGGCCGACAGACCCGGGAGTGGGACGACAATGCTTCGTCGTCCCGTGGCCGGGTTCAGCGGCTGGCCGACGAACCCGGCCGCTCCCCCACCGTCCCCACGACAGTCGCCCGCCGCGCGGCCCGGCGCAGCACGGCCAGGACCGCCGGGCCGAGGACCACGACGGCGACCGCGTTGGTGATTGCGCGCATGGTGTCCCAGCCGCCGGTGGAGGTGAGCAGCGTGTAGATCCCGAAACGGTGGAGGTTCTCCAGCAGCGGCGCACCGGGCACGTAGGACAGCTCGCCCTCGTAGCCGGGGACGGCGATGCCGAGCGCGAAGGGCCAGCTCGAGAGGTTCATCAGCGCCCCGAAGAGGTACGCCGCCACCACGGCGTACGCCGCCAACAGCACGATCTCGAGGCGGCCCCGGGCCCGCGGCAGCAGGCCGGCGCCCATGCCGACCCAGGCCGAGATGAGCATCTGGTACGGCAGCCACGGCCCGACCCCGGCGGTCATCAGCGCGGAGGCGAACAGCGACGTGCAGCCCAGCGCGAAGCCGAACCCCGGCCCGAGCACCCGCCCGGAGATGATCAGCAGGAAGAAGACGAGCTCGACGCCGGAGAGCCCCGGCGAGATCGCCCGGGTGACCGCGTTGACCGCGCTCAGCACCCCCAGCAGCGCCAGGACCCGCGCGTCGAGGCCGCCCTCGGTGACCTCGGCCAGCACGACCGCCACCACCACCGGCAGCAGCGCCAGGAACAGGAACGGCGGGTCCACGCGGGTGCCCTCGGGCACCTGCAGCAGCAGCGGCCAGATCAGCATCATCAGCCCGGCGAACGAGGCCAGGCCCAGCACCGCCAACGAGCGTCGCGACAGCGGCACAGCGGCCACCCGGAGGTCCGGCGCGACCCCGCTCATGCTGTCTCCAGCGCGTCGGTCACCTCGTCGACGCGCAGCCACGGCGGCCCGAGCACCTTGGTCACCTGCGGCGCGAAGGCGGGCGACTCGGCGACCACCGTGCGCGCCGGGCCGCGCGATACGACCTCGCCCTCGGCCAGCACCAGCGCGTCGTCGGCGGCCTGCGCCACGAACTCCACGTCGTGCGAGGCCACCAGCACCGCGTGCCCGTCGGCCGCCAGGTCGCGCACGGTCCGCGCCAGCACCCGCTTGGCGGCGTAGTCCAGCCCCCGCGTCGGCTCGTCGAGCAGCACCACCCCGGGCCGGGCCGCCAGCACCAGCGAGAGCGCCAGCGCGAGCCGCTGCCCCTCGGACAGGTCGCGCGGGTGCGCGTCGTCGGGCACGCCCGGCGCCAGCGAGTCCAGGATCTCCCGGCACGAGCCGTCGCCCCCGTCGCCGGCGGCCAGCTCCTCGGCGACGGTCTCGAGGTAGAGCAGGTCCGCGGCGTTCTGCGGCAGCAGCCCGACCAGCTCGCGGCGCTGGGCGGCGGGCTGCTGCGCGGGGTCGGCCACGGCGTCCCCGCGGCGTACGTCCACCTCGCCGGCGAACCGCGCCCCGGTGCCCTGCAGCGCCCACAGCAGCGAGGACTTCCCGGAGCCGTTGCGCCCCATGAGCGCGGTGACGCGGCCGGCGGGCAGCGTCAGGTCGACGGAGCGTACGGCGACCTCCCGGCCGTGGACCACGGTGACCCCGCGGGCCCGCAGGCCGTCACCGTCGGCGGGGACGGACGGGGCGGCTGGGGCCGGTACGGCCGCCCCGAGCCGGTCGGCCAGTCCCCGGGCCCGCCGCCGGGCGTCGCGCACGCTCAGCGGCAACGGCGACCAACCGGCGGCCCGACCGAGCTCGACGATGGGCGGCACGACCGGCGAGGCGGCCAGCAGGTCGGCCGGCTCGCCCACCTGGACCCGACCGTCGCCGGTCATCAGGCACATGGTGTCGGCGAACGGCACGACCCGCTCGAGCCGGTGCTCGGCCAGCAGCACCGAGACCCCGAGGTCGTGGACGAGGCGGGTGAGGGTGGCCAGCACCTCCTCGGCCGCCGTGGGGTCCAGCGCCGAGGTCGGCTCGTCGAGCACGAGCAGCCGGGGGTGCATGGTGAGCACGGCGCCGATGGCGACCCGCTGCTGCTGGCCACCCGAGAGGGTGCGCAGGTCGCGGGAGCGCAGGTCGGCGATGCCGAGCAGGTCGAGGGTCTCCTCGACCCGGCGGCGCATGGTCGCCGCGGGCAGGCCGAGCTGCTCCATGCCGTAGGCCAGCTCCTCCTCGACGGTGTCGGTGACGAAGCCGAGGGCCGGGTCCTGACCGACGTACCCGACCACGTGCGCCCGGTCCCGCGGCGGACGGCGCAGCACGCTCTCGCCCTCGAGCAGCACGTCGCCGGCGAGCACGCCCCCGGAGAAGCGCGGCACCAGACCGGCGACGACACCGAGCAGCGTGGACTTGCCGACGCCGGTGGGTCCCGAGAGCAGGACGAGCTCGCCCTCCTCGACGACGAGGTCGACGTCGGCGAGGACGGGGGCCTGGCCGGCGCGGTAGCCGAAACGGATGCCGCGCAGCTCGAGGACGGGGGCGCTCATGCGGCCACCGCCTCGGCCTGGTCGTGGGCCAGGCGCCCGCGGGAGACCGGTGGGGAGACCGGCGGCGGTGCCGCGAGGCCCCCGGCGAGAGCGACGGCGACGCCGACGAGCACGCCGAGGCCGACGACCGGCACGACGTCGAGGCCCGGGTAGGCGATGGTCAGCTGGGTCCGGGCGATCCACACCCACAGCCCGGCGGTGAGCACCCCGGCGCCGGCGACGACCCACTCCGGCCAGCGCCACGAGTCCGGCCGGTAGCGGGTGCGCTCGACGCGCCGTCCGGCGCTCACCAGGCCCAGCACGGCCAGGCCGACGCCGAGCAGCAGCACGGGCAGCGCGAGGACGCGCGGAGCGGTGCGGTCGAGCACCGCATAGGTGCCCAGGCAGGTGCCGCACAGCCCGATGATCATCAGGGCCCCGGTGCGCACCCGGGCACGACGGTCCAGGCCGGGGGCGCGCCCGTAGCCGCGGGCGTCCATCCCGGCCGCCATCGCCATCGAGCGGTCGATGGCGTCCTCGAGGACGGGCACGAGGAAGCGACGGATGCCGTGGACGCGACCGTTCGCGCCGGCGCGCAGACCCTGGGCCGCACGGACGCGGCGCGCGGAGTCGGCCAGCTGCGGCAGCACGGTCACCGCCACCACCATGGCGGCACCGACCTCGTAGAGCGCCGGCGGCACCGAACGCAGGAGCCGCTTGGGGTTGGCCAGTGCGTTGGCGGCACCCACGCAGACCACGATCGAGGCCAGCCGCATGCCGTCGTAGAGCCCCGCCAGCACCGACTCCAGCGTGACCGCTCCGAGCAGCGTGATGCCGGTGGTCCACTCCGGCAGCGGGATCGCGGGCAGGTCCAGCAGCACCGTGCCCGGGTACCCGCCACCGAGCAGCAGCCGGAACACCACCCGCAGCACCACGATCGCGAGCCCCAGCCACAGGTAGAGCCGGAACGAACGCGACCACGGCTGGTCGGAGCGTCGCGCCGCCACCACGACGGCTGCGGCGCCGACCAGCAGCAGCAGCGAGAAGGGGTTGGTCGTCATGGACGCGGCGGCCGCGAGCCCGAGCGCCCACACCCACCACGCGACCGGGTGCAGGTCGCGTGGGAGGCGTGCGGTGCGCAGGCTCCTGGCCGCCGTCGTCACGGGATCGCCCTCCGGCGCAGCCAGACGGCAGCGCCGCCACCGGTGGCCAGCACCAGCAGCGCGACCGGCGCGACCCACACGGGCAGGCCGTCGGCCTCGGCCGCGGCCGCCTCCGTCGTACGACGCTCCGCGGCGGTGTCCGCGGACGGCTCGACCTCCGGGGTCGCCGAGTCGGTGGGCGTGGCGCTCGCGGTCGCCTCGTCGGAGTCACGACCCTTGCGGGCCCGCTTGCGCTCCGTGGCCGACTCGTCGGTGGTGCTCGTGGCGCTGGGCCCCGCCGTCGCGCTCGAGGAGGCCTCGGCCGAGGACGAGGAGCCACCCGACGGGCTGTCCGACGTGCCACCGCCGCCCGCGGCGGGCGTGGCCTTCTTCGTCGGGGAGGCTGCCGGACTGCTGGCCGGCGCGCTCGACGGGCTGGAGGCCGCCGCCTTCGGCGGCGTGGCGCTCGGTGGCGCGGAGCCGTCGACGTCGTCCCACGACAGCGCGACCGAGCCGCCGTCGGGGATGGTCAGGCCGTCCACGCCGACGGTGGAGTAGGTCCACGTTCCCGAGGTGCCGTTGGACCACCACAGGCCCCAGTAGGCGTCGGCCGGAGGCGTCTTGACGCAGGCCTCCTGCTCCGCGGAGGGCAGGCCGTCGACCCGGCACACGAAGCCGGGCTGCTGCTGCACCCGGCCCAACGTGTGCCCGGCGGCACCGAAGATCGCGGACGCCTTGTCCCCTCCGCCCCCGGCCACGCACGCGGTCTGCACGCCGCCGCCGAGGGAGTTGAAGTCGACCACCACGCTCACCCCGCCGCCGGCCGCGCAGGTGGCGGCGGTGGCGGACGTGGCCCCGAGGCCCCCGACGGGCAGCACGACGGTGGCCGTTGCCAGGGCGACGACCACCGCGCGTGCGATGCGGCTCACTGCTTGCACGTGGCCTTCGAGAGGTTCTGCAGCGACGGCGCGGCCTGGGTCGCCGCCCGGCGCCACTGGTCGTTGGCGGACGCGGTGATGCCCTCGCTCTTGCCGGTCTTGAAGGCGGCACGGTTGAAGGCGATCGCGCCGACCTCGTCGGCCAGGGCGGTGTCGGAGTGCTTGCCGGCGACCTGCAGCTTCTTGACCCAGCGGGCGGCCTTGCGGGCCTTGCCGCACGAGCCGACCGAGGCCAGCGCCCAGCCGGCCAGGCCGGTGGAGTTGGTGTTCGAGCCCTCACCGTCGACGCCGGTGCCGAAGGAGCCGTTGTCCTTCTGGAGGTCGCCCAGCCAGGCCGCGGCGGCGTCGACCGCGGCGGTGACGTCCTCGGTGGCGTCCAGCTCGAGCAGCTGGTTGAGCACGAGCGCGGTGGTGTCGACGCTCGGCTGCCCCTCGGCGCCGTCGCAGCTCTGGTCCGCGGCGTCGGTGTCGGCGGTCAGCGGCAGGCGGAAGTAGCCCGCCTCGCACTGCTGCTGCAGCAGGAACGACACCGCGCTGCCGCCCTCGTCGGAGCCGCTGCGCGACAGCGCGACGGCGGCGAAGGCCTGGCCGATGGTGTTGGCGTAGTCGCCGTAGATGCTCTGGTCGACGATGCGACCCGCCGAGGGGCCCTCGTCGGTGGTGACGCCCTCGAGCTGGGCGACCAGGTCGATGCCGTCGACGTCGGTGGCGTCGCCACCGACGAGGAGGGTGAACGCGGCCAGCTTGGCCGTGGCGCCCGCGTAGACGCCGCCCTCGTCATCTCCGCTGCCCTGGGTGTAGGAGGCCACCTGGCCGGCCGCGGCGGTCGCGATGTCGCGGGCGACCGCGCCCTTGCGGCCTGCGCCCTTGAGCGCGAAGCCGGCGTCGAGGCTCAACCCGACGTCGGCGAAGTCGTACTGCTCGTTGACCAGCAGGTCGCCCTCGCCGAGCTCGCCGGCCAGCCACTGGACGGCCTTCTTCTCCTCGCGGACGCCGGCGCGGGCGGCGTCGGCCGGGGCGACGGTGCCGAGCGCGAGCGCCGCGGTGCCGGTGAGCGCGACGGCGCCGCGCAGGATGGTGTGCTTCACAAGGTGTCCTCTCCGCTGCTCAGCGGGAGGGCACGGCGCGGGCCGGGTCCCCCGCTGCTTTCCTCGACAGCGCGTGTGGGGGTACGTCGCCTCGCGGGTGCTCCGGCTCGCACGTCCCTGGGCGGGACGCGCCTACGGTTGCGGGTCAGCGCCGGACTTCGACCGGCTTCCCCCAGCAGGGCGCGTGTGGATGGGTGTCGGCGGCAGCCTACGCCCTGTCGGTCAGGAGAGCTTCTCCAGGATCAGCTCACGGACCCGAGCGGCGTCGGCCTGGCCGCGCATCTCCTTCATGACCGCACCGATCAGGGCACCGGCCGCGGCCACCTTGCCGTCGCGGATCTTGTCGGCCACGTCGGGGTTGGCGGCGATCGCGTTGTCGACGGCGGTGGAGAGCGCTCCGTCGTCGGAGACCACGGCCAGGCCGCGCTTCTCGACGATCTCGGCGGGCGTGCCCTCACCGGCGAGCAGGCCGTCGAAGACCTGGCGGGCCAGCTTGTCGTTGACCACCTTGTCGTCGACGAGCCTCTGCACCGCCGCGACCTGGGCCGGGGTGACGCCGAGCTCGGTGATCTCCACGCCGGCGTCGTTGGCGCGACGCGAGAGCTCCGAGAGCCACCACTTGCGGGCGGCCTGCGGGGCGGCGCCCTCGGCGACGGTCTCCTCGATGGCCTCCACGACCCCGGCGGCGACGACGTCGCGCATCTCGAGGTCGGTGAAGCCCCAGGCCTCCTGGAGCCGGGCCCGGCGCTCGACCGGGTTCTCCGGCAGGGTGCCGCGCAGCTCCTCGACCCACTCCCGCGACGGCGCCACGGGCACCAGGTCCGGCTCGGGGAAGTAGCGGTAGTCGTCGGCGTCGGACTTCGGGCGACCGCTGGTGGTGATCCCGGTGTCCTCGTGCCAGTGGCGGGTCTCCTGGAAGATCGCCTCGCCCGCGTCGAGGATCGCGGCGTGCCGCTGCATCTCGAAGCGCACCGCCCGCTCGACGGAGCGGAACGAGTTGACGTTCTTGGTCTCGGTGCGGGTGCCGAGCACGCCGCTGCCCTTCGGGGACAGCGAGAGGTTCACGTCGGCACGCAGGTTGCCCTGGTCCATCCGGGCCTCGGAGACGCCGAGGGCCACGATCAGGTCGCGCAGCTGCTGCACGTAGGCGCGGGCGACGGCCGGAGCCTTCTCCCCCGCGCCGAGGATCGGGCGGGTGACGATCTCGATGAGGGGGATGCCGGCGCGGTTGTAGTCGACCAGGGAGTAGTCGGCGCCGTGGATGCGACCCGTGGCCCCACCGACGTGCGTGGACTTCCCGGTGTCCTCCTCCATGTGCGCGCGCTCGATCTCCACGCGGAAGGTCTCCCCGTCGACCTCGACGTCCATGTACCCGTCGAAGGCGATGGGCTCGTCGTACTGGCTGGTCTGGAAGTTCTTCGGCATGTCCGGGTAGAAGTAGTTCTTCCGGGCGAAGCGGCACCACTCGGCGATGTCGCAGTTCAGCGCGAGGCCGATGCGGATCGCGGACTCGACCGCCTTGCCGTTGACCACCGGCATCGCGCCGGGCAGGCCCAGGCAGGTCGGGCACACGTGGGTGTTGGGCTCCCCGCCGAAGGCGGCCGGGCAGCCGCAGAACATCTTGGTGGCGGTGTTGAGCTCGACGTGGACCTCCAGGCCCAGCGCCGGGTCGTACGCCGCCAGTACGTCCTCGAACGGGACGAGGGTCTCGCTCGTCGCACTCATCGGGCCACACCTTCCAACGCAGGGACCTTGTCCAGGAGGGGGCCGCCCCACCGGTCGTGCAGCGCGGCCTCGAGGGCGGCGCCGACGCGGTAGAGGCGGTCGTCGGCCATCGCCGGGGCGAGGACCTGGAAGCCGGCCGGCAGGCCGTCCTCGTCGGCCAGCCCGCTGGGCAGCGAGATGCCGGGGACGCCGGCGAGGTTGGCCGGGATGGTGGCGAGGTCGTTGAGGTACATCGCCAGGGGGTCGTCGAGCTTCTCGCCCAGCTTGAACGCCGTGGTGGGCGCCGTGGGGCTCACCAGCACGTCGACCTGGCCGAAGGCGGCCTCGAAGTCGCGCGAGATCAGCGTGCGCACCCGCTGGGCGGTGCCGTAGTAGGCGTCGTAGTAGCCGCTGGACAGCGCGTAGGTGCCCAGGATGATGCGGCGCTTGACCTCGTCGCCGAAGCCGGCGTCGCGGGTGGCCCGCATGACCTGCTCGGCCGAGGGGGCGTCCACGCCCTCCGGCAGCACCCGCAGGCCGTAGCGCATCGCGTCGAACTTCGCGAGGTTGGAGGACGCCTCGCACGGCATCACGAGGTAGTAGGTCGCCAGCGCGTGCACGAAGCTGGGGCAGGAGACCTCGACGACCTCGGCGCCCGCCGCGGTCAGCAGCTCCAGCGACTCGTGGAAGCGGGCCAGCACGCCGGCCTGGTAGCCCTCGCCCTGCAGCTCGGTGATGACACCGACGCGCAGGCCCGACAGGTCGCCGGTGGCGCCCTGGCGGGCGGCCTCGACCAGGCCGGGGACCGGCTGGTCGACCGAGGTGGAGTCGAGCGGGTCGTGGCCGCCGATCAGCTCGTGCAGCAGCGCGGCGTCCAGGACGGTGCGGGTGACCGGGCCGACCTGGTCCAGGGAGTTGGCCATCGCGACGAGGCCGTAGCGCGACACGCCGCCGTACGTCGGCTTGACCCCGACCGTGCCGGTGACCGCGCCGGGCTGGCGGATCGAGCCGCCGGTGTCGGTGCCGAGGGCCAGCGGCGCCTCGAAGGCCGCGACGGCCGCGGCCGAGCCACCGCCGGAGCCGCCGGGGATGCGCTCGAGGTCCCACGGGTTGCGGGTGGGGCCGTAGGCGGAGTGCTCGGTGGAGGAGCCCATCGCGAACTCGTCCATGTTGGTCTTGCCCAGGATCGGCAGGCCGGCGTCCTTGAGACGGCGCACGACGGTGGCGTCGTAGGGCGGGATCCAGCCCTCGAGGATCTTCGAGCCGCAGGTGGTGGGCAGCCCGGTCGTGGCCAGCACGTCCTTGACCGCCACCGGCACGCCGTCCAGCGCGTGCAGCGGCGCACCCGCGGCGCGGCGCTCGTCGGAGGCGACGGCCGCGGCCAGCGCGCCCTCGGTGTCGACGTGGAGGAAGGCGTGGACGCCGGCGTCGGCGGAGCCGTCGACGGCCGCGATCCGGTCGAGGTGGGCCTGGGTCAGTGCCACCGAGGTGGTCTCGCCGGCGGCGAGCGCGGCGGCCAGGTCGGCCGCGGTGGTGCGGGTCAGGTCGGGGGTCGGGTCGCTCACTGCTCGTCCCCCAGGATCCGCGGCACGGCGAAGCGCTGCTCCTCGGCGGCCGGCGCCATCGCCAGGGCCTGCTCGGCGGTCAGGCCGGGCACCACGACGTCCTCGCGGAAGACGTTGGTCAGGGGCATCGGGTGCGAGGTCGGCGGCACGTCGGCGCCGGCCACCCCGCTGATGGAGGCGACCGACTCGAGGATGACCGACAGCTGCGGAGCCAGGTGGTCCAGCTCGGCGTCGGACAGGTCGATCCGGGCCAGGGTCGCCAGGTGGGCGACCTCGTCTCGGGAGATCTCGGGCATGGCGCCCATCCTAGGAGCGGCCACCCGCGTGGGTGACCCCGGTCCCTCACCCGTCCGTAGGCTGGTGGTTGAACTGTCAACCGCACCCCATCACGCCACTCGGGAGGCCGCACCATGACCAACGTCGCGATCGTCTACTACTCCAGCTACGGCTCCACCCACGCCATGGCCCAGCGCCTGGCCGAGACCGCCGCCAAGCAGGGCGCCGAGGTCCGTCTGCGCCACGTCCGCGAGACCGCCCCGGCCGAGGCCTACGAGTCGCAGGACGCCTGGAAGGCGCACGTGCAGGAGATGGCCGGCGAGCCCGTCGCCGCCCCCGAGGACCTCGAGTGGGCCGACGTCGTCGTGATGGGCTCCCCGACCCGCTACGGCCACGTGACCAGCCAGATGCAGGGCTTCCTCGACACGCTCGGTCCGCTGTGGGCCGAGGGCAAGCTGGCCGACAAGGTCTACACCGCGTTCACGGCCTCCCAGACCCGCCACGGCGGGCAGGAGACGACGCTGCAGGCGTTCCACACGACCTTCGCGCACCTCGGCGGCATCATCGTCCCGCCGGGCTACACCGACCCGGTGAAGTTCACCGACGGCAACCCGTACGGCGTCGGCAAGGTGACCGGTGCGTCGTCCGAGCTCGACGACGACGACCACGCCGTCCTCGACCACCTGGTGACGCGGGCCATCGCGATCTCCGAGCGGCTCACCGGCAGCGCCGCCGCCTGAGCCCCTCCCGCTCCACCGCTACTCCTCGGCGGGGCCGGCCTCGAGCAGCTGCTTGAAGCCGTCCTCGTCGAGGATCGCGACGCCGAGCTGCTCGGCCTTCTCGGCCTTGGACCCGGCGTTGTCCCCGACGACGACGTAGTCGGTCTTCTTCGACACCGAGCCAGCGGCCTTGCCGCCGCGGCTGAGGATCGCTTCCTTGGCGGAGTCGCGGGAGAAGTCGACCAGGCTGCCGGTGACCACGATCGTGAGGCCCTCGAGGGTGCGGGGCGTGGACTCGTCGCGCTCGTCGGCCATCGAGACCCCGGCGCGTTCCCACTTGTCCACGATCTCGCGGTGCCAGTCGACCTCGAACCACGCGGTCACGGCCTCGGCGATGGTGGGGCCCACGCCCTCGGTCGCGGCCAGCTGCTCCTCGGACGCCTGGCGGATCGCGGCCATCGAGCCGAACTCCTGGGCCAGCGCCCGGGCCGCGGTCGGCCCGACGTGCCGGATCGAGAGCGAGACCAGCACCCGCCACAGCGGGACGTCCAAGCGGTCGGCGAGCTTGCCCAGCAGGGCGCGGCCGTTGGCGTTGAGCACCCGATCTCCCGCACCGCCCTCCTGCTCGGACTTCTTCGCGGCGCGGGTGTAGAGGTCGGTGCGCAGCAGCTTGGCCTCGTCGAGGTCGAAGACGTCGCCCTCGTTGACCACGACGCCGGCCTCGAGCAGCGACACGACGCCCTCGTAGCCGAGGTGGTCGATGTCGAAGGCGGATCGCCCGGCCACGAACGAGAGCCGCTCGCGGACCTGACCGGGGCACGCCTCGTGGTTGGGGCAGCGCAGGTCCTTGTCGCCCTCCTTCTGCTCGGCCAGCGGGGTGCCGCACGAGGGGCACTCGGTGGGCATCACCCACTCCGGCAGGCCCTCGGGCCGCAGCGGCAGCACCGGGCCGAGCACCTCGGGGATCACGTCGCCGGCCTTGCGCAGGATGACGGTGTCGCCGGGGCGGACGTCCTTGCGCTTGACCTCGTGGGCGTTGTGGAGCGTGGCGTTCTCGACCGTCGAGCCGGCCACCCGGGTCGGCTCCATGACGGCGTACGGCGTCACCCGGCCGGTGCGGCCGACGTTGACCCGGATGTCGAGGAGCTTGGCGTTGACCTCCTCGGGCGGGTACTTGAACGCGATCGCCCACCGCGGCGCGCGACTCGTCGAGCCCAGGCGACGCTGCGCGGCGACGTCGTCGACCTTCACCACCACGCCGTCGATCTCGTGCTCGACGTCGTGGCGGTGCTCGCCGTAGTAGGTGATGAACTCCTCGACCTCGGCCAGCGAGCCCAGCACCTTCGCCCGGTCGGAGGTCGGCAGCCCCCAGGCCTGTAGCGCGGCGTAGGCCTCGGACTGCGCGGCCGGCTCGAAACCCTCGCGCGCGCCCAGTCCGTGGCAGACCATGCCCAGCGCACGGGTCGCGGTGACGCGCGGGTCCTTCTGGCGCAGCGACCCGGCCGCGGCGTTGCGCGGGTTGGCGAAGACCGGCTTGCCGGCCTCGGTCATCGACTCGTTCAGCCGCTCGAAGGCCTCGGTGGGCAGGAAGACCTCGCCGCGCACCTCCACCAGCGCCGGCACCGGGAACTCGTCGGTGCCGGTGAGGCGGTGCGGGATGGAGTCGATCGTCTTGACGTTGGGGGTGACGTCCTCGCCGGTGCTGCCGTCGCCGCGGGTCAGCGCACGCACGAGCCGGCCGTCCTCGTAGAGCAGGTTGATGGCCAGGCCGTCGACCTTGAGCTCGCACAGCAGCGCGGGCGACTCGACACCGTCGCGGCCGAGCCGGGCGTGCCAGGCCTCGAGCTCCTCGAGGGAGAAGGCGTTGTCGAGGCTCTCCATCCGCTGCAGGTGGTCGACCGGGGTGAACTCCGTCGAGACCGCCCCGCCGACCTTCTGCGTCGGGGAGTCGGGGGTGCGCAGCTCCGGGTGCGCCTCCTCCAGCTCCTCCAGGCGCCGCATCCGGGCGTCGAAGTCGGCGTCGTCGATGCTGGGCGAGTCGAGCACGTAGTAGCGCCAGCGCGCCTCCTCGACCTCCTCGACGAGCTGCTTGTGCTCCTCGCGCGCGGCGTCGGTGGCGGCGTCGGGCGACGGGGCGTCGGGCGAGCTGGTCATGGGCCGCATTGTGCCCGGCGGCACCGACAGCCGAGCCACACCCCGGCGCAGGCCGGTCCCACCCATCCGGACCTGGGGCCGGCGACGAAGATGGAGACGTGAGCACCCCCTCGCTGACCCGCCTCGACCCGCCCCTGGACGGGGGCGCCGCCCCGCGCGCGGTCGCCCTGATGCTGCACGGCGGCACCCAACGCTCCACCGACCCCGTGGGCTCGCGCAGCGCCTCGTGGCACCGGATGGCCGCGATCCAGCGCCGCATCGCCCCGCGGCTCCACGCGGAGGGCGTCGCGAGCTGGCTGCTGCGCTACCGCGTGCGCGGCTGGAACGGCGACGGCTCCGGGCCGCGCGAGGACGCCCGGTGGGCCATGGAGCAGGTCCGCGCGACGTACGGCGAGGTCCCCCTCGTGCTGCTGGGCCACTCCATGGGCGCGCGCACGGCGGCGTACGTCGCTGACGACCCGCAGGTCGCCGGCGTGGTCGCCCTGGCCCCCTGGTGGCAGCCCGACGACCCGGTGCACGCGCTGCGCGGGCGTCACGTCGTCGCTGCCCACGGGCGCACCGACAAGATCACCTCGGCCCGGATGACGCGCGCGTTCCTGGCGCGTGCGGCCGGCGTGGCCGCGAGCACCGACTACGTCGACATGGGCCGCATCGGCCACTACATGCTGCGCCGCGTCGATCGCTGGAACGACGTGGCCGCCGACGGCGTGCTGCGCGTCGCGGCCACCGCCACCGTCTAGGGCCCTCTGGTCCAGACAGCTCCGCCGGACTCGGGAATGTCGGCGGCGTGTGTCATCGTTGCCACCGGATGGAACGGAACCGTTTCGTTTCATCGAGGTGAACGGAGGGCCACGCATGACGCCACGTCAGGCCCGATCCCCCGAGACCCAGGCCGGCGACTCCCCCACCCGGCCCCGGGTGGAGGGTGACCGGGAACGGGAGATCCTCGAGGCGACCCTCGACGTCCTGGTCGAGGTCGGCTACGACCGACTGACCCTCGACGCCGTCGCCACGGCGGCGAAGGCCTCCAAGGCCACGCTCTACCGACGGTGGAACGGCAAGGCCAGCCTCGTGGTCGAGGCGCTCGCCCACGACAAGGGCCCGTCCCCCGAGCCGCCGGACACCGGCAGCCTGCGCGAGGACCTGCGCGAGGCCTACTGCGGGCTCGGCGGACTGGCCACGCCGCGCCAGACCGCGCTGTTCGGCAGCATCATCACCGCGATCACCACCGACACCGAGTTCGCCGAGATGTTCCGGGAAGTGGTGGTCGGGGCCAAGATCGCCACCGCCCGCGTGATCTGGGAGCGCGCCGCCGCCCGCGGCGAGGTCTCCCCCGACGCCGACCTGCAGGTCCTCGAGCCCGCACTCGCCGGCATCCTCATGCACCGCGCCCACCTGCTCGGCCAACCGCCGACCCCCGACATGGTCACCCGCGTCATCGACGCCGTGATCCTCCCGGCCGCCCGCGCCACCACCGACTCCTCGACGACTCCCGACCAGAAGGACCTCTCGTGACCGACCTGACCACCGACCCGCCCGCGTCCGGGCCCGAGGCGCCGCGCGACTCCGCGTCGAAGGCGCCCCGCCACGCCGCCTGGGCCCTGGTGCTGATCTGCACCGCCCAGCTGATGGTGGTGCTCGACAGCACCATCGCCAACATCGCCCTGCCCAAGATCCAGGCCAGCCTGGACATCGACTTCGCCAACCTCAGCTGGGTCGTCACCGGCTACGCGCTGGCCTTCGGCGGCCTGCTGCTGCTCGGCGGTCGGCTCGGCGACCTCTACGGCCGCCGTCGCGTCTTCATGATCGGCGTGACCCTCTTCGCGCTGGCCTCCGCCGTCGGCGGCATCGCCCAGAACGAAGCCATGCTGCTCGGCTCCCGAGGCGTGCAGGGCCTGGCCGCGGCGCTGGCCTCCCCCAGCGCCCTGGCGCTGATCACCACGACCTTCCCGCCCGGTCCGCAGCGCAACCGCGCGTTCTCGGTGTTCGCCGCGATGTCCGGCATCGGTGCCGCCATCGGCCTGGTGCTGGGCGGCTGGCTGACCAACCTCGACCCCGAGTGGGGCTGGCGCCTGACCTTCCTCATCAACGTGCCGATCGGCCTGGCCGCGGCGTTCCTCGCCCCGCGCCTGCTGCCCGACTCCGAGCACCACGACGGCTGGCTCGACGTCCCCGGCGCCATCACCGGCACCATCGGCCTGCTGACGCTGGTCTTCGGCATCACCCGCACCGGCAACACCGACCCCGACACCGTGTCGGCGGCGAACCCGATGGGCACGCCGTACGGCTGGGGCGACCCGGTGGCGCTCACCTTCCTCGGCGTCGGCGTCGTGGCGCTCGTGGCGTTCGTCCTGCTCGAGACGCGCGTCCAGCACCCGCTCATGCCGCTGCGGATCTTCGCCAGCCGCAACCGGGCCGTCGCGTTCGTGTCGATGATGATGACGCCCGCCGCGATGTTCGCGATGTTCTACTTCCTCTCGCTCTACGTGCAGGACGTCATGGGCTACTCCGCGCTGCGCACGGGCTTCGCGTTCCTGCCGTTCGCGTTCGGCATGATCATCGGCGCGACGACGTCCTCGCGGCTGATCGCGCGGATGGACCCGCGCTACCTGACCGGCACCGGCACGCTGCTCGCGGGCTTCAGCCTCTTCATGTTCTCCCACCTGACCCCGGGCCAGGAGAACTACTGGACCGACATCGCGCCGTTCATCGTCACCATGTCGATCGGCATGGGTCTGACCTTCGTGCCGATGACGCTGGTCGCCCTGCACGGCATCCCCGCCTCCGACGCCGGCATCGGCTCGGGCGTGCTCAACACCATGCAGCAGGTCGGCGGTGCGCTGGGCCTGGCGATCCTCTCGACCGTCGCGTCGCACTTCATCCTCGAGCGGGCCGCCGAGCTCGGCGGTCCGGACGCCGACCCCGGCGAGGTCGCGATCCTGTCCTTCGCCGAGGGTGCGACCACCGCCTTCCTCGTGGGGGCCTTCATGATCTGGGCCGCCTCGGCCCTGGTCTGGGCGCTGCTCAACGTCAAGCACACCGAGCTGGCCACCGACGACGCCCCCGAGGGTGCGGCCGTCCACGTCTGATCGACCCTGCTCCATCGCCGGTCCGGCGCATCCTGACCCCAGGGTGCGCCGGTCCGGCGTCTCGGGGGTCGTCAGGAGAGGGCGGCGGCGACCTGGCGGGAGAGCGTGAGGGCCTTGCGGGACCAAGCGGTGGACGCGCCAGCGAGGCCGCAGCCGGGGCCGACGAGCAGGGTGCCCGCCTCGGGGTCGAGGCCGAGCATGTCCAGCCAGCGCTCGACGCGCTGCACGAGGGCCTTGTCAGACGTGCCGCCGGCCGGCTCCAGGGTGGGTACGACGCCGAGCGCGACGCTCACGCCACCCTCGAGCGCCTCGGCGACCGTGTCGTGGTCGGCCGCCGAGAGCACCGAGAGGTCCACGACGAACCCGGTCGCACCGGCGCCGCGCACGAGGCCCCAGGGCACCCCCGGCGCGCACGAGTGCACCCACGGCTCGGCCCCCTCCTCGGCGATCGCCGAGAGCACCGTCTCCAGCAGCGCCGAGGCCTCCGGCGGATGCACCACCCGGTGCTTGCCGAAGCCCGACGCGGTCGGCACCGACCCGGTCAGCACCGCCGGCAGCGCGGGCTCGTCGACCTGCACCACCAGCGAGGTGGCCCCCGGCACCCGGCGGCGCACGTCGCGGATGTGGGAGCGCAGCCCTTCGGCCAGCGACTCGGCGAGGTCGCGCCGGGCCCCGTGGTCGGCCAGCACGCGGTCGCCGCGCGGCTTCTCCACGGTCGCCGCGAGCGTCCACGGCCCGGCGACCTGGGTCTTGAAGGCACCCTCGTAGCCCTGGGTCAGCTCCTCCACGCAGTCGAGGTCCTGGGCCAGCAGGCTGCGCGCACGCCGGTGGTCGACCCCGGGCGCACCGGAGGTCCCGACCAGCCGCCAGCCGGCGGGCTGGAGGTCGACGTCGAGCCCCTCGAGCACCGCCAGCGCGCGCCCGGTCATCGACGCGGTCGACCCGCGCCCGGGCAGTTCGGGCACGTGCGGCAGGTCGGGCAGCTCGCCGAGGACCGCCTTCACGGCCTCGGCGTAGGCCGCGGCGTCCTCGCCGGGCATCGAGCCGACACCGGTCGCCCGGGTCATCGCGCGCTCCCGGCCGGCGAGCGGTCCGTGGAGGCGATCGTGGCCGAGCCGACGACCCGGCTGCCGTCGTACACCACGACGGCCTGACCGGGTGCGATGCCGTACGCCGGGTCGAGCAGCTCCACGCTCACCGACTCCCCTCCCTCGTGCACGCGCAGCCGCGCGCGGTGCTCGTCGCCGTGCGCGCGCAGCTGCACGGTGCAGTCCGACCAGGACTCCAGGGCCGGGACGGTGCCGCACCAGCGCGGACGGATGCCCTGCAGGCCGTGGACCGCCAGCCGCTCACGCGGCCCGACGCGGACGGTGCCCTCGACCGGCTCGATGTCGAGCACGAAGCGCGGCTTGCCGTCGGGCGCGGGCGTCCCGATCCGCAGGCCCTTGCGCTGGCCGATGGTGTAGCCGTAGGTGCCGTCGTGGCGACCGAGCTCCTCGCCGGTCTCGTCGTCGACGATCGCGCCGCCGTGGTTGGGCGCGCGCTCCCCCAGCTTCTCGCGCAGCCAGCCGGCGTTGTCGCCGTCGGCGACGAAGCAGATGTCGTGGCTGTCGGGCTTGTCGGCGACCAGCAGACCGCGCCGGGCGGCCTCCTCGCGCACCTGCGCCTTGGGGGTGTCGCCGAGCGGGAAGAGCGAGTGCCGCAGCTGGTGCTGGTCGAGCACGCCGAGCACGTAGGACTGGTCCTTGCCGGCGTCGACCGAGCGGTGCATCTCCGCCAGCCCGTCGTCACCGTCGCGCAGGAGCGCGTAGTGGCCGGTCGCGACCGCGTCGAAGCCGAGCGCCAGGGCGCGGTCCAGCACCGCGGCGAACTTGATCTTCTCGTTGCAGCGCAGGCACGGGTTGGGGGTGCGCCCGGCGGCGTACTCGTCCATGAAGTCCTCGACCACGTCCTCGTGGAAGCGCTCGGAGAGGTCCCAGACGTAGAACGGGATGCCGATGACGTCGGCAGCGCGCCGGGCGTCGTTGCTGTCCTCGATCGTGCAGCAGCCGCGGGCGCCGGAGCGGTACGACGCGGGGTTGCGCGACAGCGCGAGGTGCACCCCGGTCACGTCGTGACCGGCCTCGTGGGCGCGCGCGGCGGCCACGGCGGAGTCGACCCCGCCGGACATCGCGGCCAGCACCTTCACAGCAGCACCTTCATCGCAGTCCATCCACAGCCGGTCGCATCAGAGCTTCGCGGCGCGGGCCCGCTCGACGGCAGGAGCGATCGCCTCGACCACGGCATCGACGTCGGACTCGACCGACGTGCGACCGAGGGTGAAGCGCAGCGAGGACCGGGCCCCATCGTCGTCGCGCCCCATCGCCAGCAGCACGTGCGAGGCCTGCGGCACGCCGGCGGAGCATGCCGACCCGGTGGAGCACTCGATGCCGCGGGCGTCGAGCAGCATCAGCAGGGAGTCGCCCTCGCAGCCGGGGAAGGACACGTGGACGTTGCCGGGCAGCCGGGCCTCGTCCCAGCCCGGAGTGCTGTCCGGTCCGGGGCCGTTGAGGACGACGTCGGGCACGACCCGGCGCAGCCCCTCGACGAGCCGGGCGCGCAGCGCGCGCAGGTGGGCGGCGTGCTCGGCCTGCCGGGCGACCGCCAGGTCGAGCGCGGTGGCGAACCCGACGACCGCGGGCGTGTCGAGCGTGCCGGAGCGCACGTCGCGCTCCTGCCCGCCGCCGTGCAGCAACGGCGCGACCGGCAGGTCGCGGCGGACGACGAGGGCCCCGACGCCGTGGGGTCCTCCGATCTTGTGCCCGGAGACCGTCATCGCGTCCACGCCCGAGGCGGCGAAGTCGACCGGGACGGCACCGACGGCCTGCACCGCGTCGGTGTGGACGGGGATGCCGTGCTCGCTCGCGGCTGCGACCACGCGGTCCAGCGGCTGGAGCGTGCCGACCTCGTTGTTGGCCCACATCACCGAGACCAGGCCGACGCCCGAGGGCTCGGCGAGGGCGGCGTCCAGTGCGGCTGGGTCGAGTCGACCGGCCGCGTCGACCGCCAGGTGCTCGACCGCGAAGCCCTGCCGCTCCTCCAGCCACTCCAGCGGGTCGAGCACCGCGTGGTGCTCGACGGCGGTCGTCAGCAACCGGGTGCGGCGGGGCTCGGCGTCGCGCCGGGCCCAGGCCAGGCCCTTGAGCGCGAGGTTGTCGGCCTCGGTGCCACCGGAGGTGAACACCACCTCGCCGGGGCGGCAGCCGAGGGCTGCGGCCACGCGCTCGCGGGCCTCCTCGACCGCGCGCCGCGCGGCCCGGCCGGAGGCGTGCAACGACGAGGGGTTGGCGGCGCGACCGAGCTGCTCGACCATCGCCTCGAGCGCCTCCGGCACCATCGGCGTGGTGGCGGCGTGGTCGAGGTAGACGGGGTCGGTCATGGCGCGGACCAGCGTACGGCGCGGGGCCAGGTCACTCCCAGCCAGCGCTCACCGGCACCCCGACCAGCACCCCGACCGGCCGGGCCGACCCGGTCACGGGACGACGCGCACGCTGCCGATCTTGGTCTTCGCGCCCTTGGCGATCCGGCACGTCAGGTCGTCGTCGAAGGAGAAAGCCCCCGTCACCGAGACCGCCGCGCTGAACCGCGTCGGCAGCTTCACCGGGTAGGTGTCGACCTTGTTCAGCCGCACCGCCTGGGCGGTGCCGGTGCCCTCGAGGACGAGCAGCCCCTCGGCCGGGACCTCGGTCGCCGGGATCTCGAGGCGACGGATCTTGCGCTTCTTCTTCCCCACCTTGTACGTCGCGTCGTCGGAGCGTCCGGAGACC
>Ga0208330_1000038_pt1 | contig 83218 bp, 84 predicted proteins | sample DeeseametaMP1896_FD_184180 | JGI IMG/M metagenome (GOLD analysis project Ga0208330, IMG submission 184180) | Marine microbial communities from the Deep Pacific Ocean - MP1896 (SPAdes) | ecosystem: Environmental > Aquatic > Marine > Oceanic | place: East of Hawaii, North Pacific Ocean | collected... | reverse complement strand
CCCCAGCCGTGACAGGATCGGCAGGCGTTTCGACAGCGCCCCGGTTCCAGCCGTCAGAATGGCCATCATGGCGATCCAGCCCAGGAAGGGCACCAGCCCGATCACGGCCGTCAGCAGGGCGCCGACGAACGCCGCCAGGACACGTCCGATCCACGGCTTGGAAAAGGCGGGGGCCAAGCTCATGACCTTGGCCCCCAGACCGTAGGCCCCGACAACGAGTCCGGCGAGGCCCAGCGCCACGGCCGCCAACCAAAAGAACGGCGTCAGCAGCATGCCGATCATGGTCAGCGCCACCAGCACGCCCCCACCCAGCAAGACCGAAAGCCCAAGGAAGCCCGACAGGACACTGCGGAAGGGACGCTCCAACAGGTCATCGGCCAAGCTGCCCATCGCCTTGGGCGCGATCAGGGCCGCAACCGCGCCGATCAGGCCGATGATCACACCCCAGGCCAGGTAGTCGCCGACGGTTTCGCCAAAGCTGCGCTTGTCGCCCCCGCCGGGATGCTGGAACGCGCCACTGACGCGCTTGAACCGCAGCTTTACGCGCGTGACCCGTTCCTCCGGAACCACCGCCTCTGGCACCACCAGCGTGCCCACCTCTTCCTCGTACAGGGTCAGCGTGCCGTCGATCCGGGCGCCAGGCCCAAAGGTCAGCTCGCGCGCCGAAATCACGGCGTCACCCGTCACCGGGGCGTCCAGTTCCACGATTTCGCCGTTCAGGATCAGGCTTTCGCCGATCGCTGCCGTCACAGAGACCTCAGAGCCAAAGGCGCGCAGGTCGCCCCCAACCGGAGCATCGACCGCGACCGTGTAGCCCGCCACGGCGGCATCCCCGGCCACCGCGCCCTCGATCCGGACGCGCTGACCCGCCGCATACAGGCTGCCGCCCAGATCGGCGCCGATATCGACCCAACGGCCCGCCATATGCGCGTTGCCCGTGACGGGCGCGGCCAGCCGCACGCGTTCGCCAGCCAGGAAGGCGTCATCGCGGCCGTCCTCGTCCATGCGAACGGATTGGCCCGCCTTGTAGACGTCATTGCCCAGCACGGCCTCTTCGTCCTGTGCCAGGGCCGGAACGGCCAGCATCAGGCCCAGGATCACCAGCAGATTTTTCAACATGCACAAACTCCCTGCCGCATCGGGCATCTTCCGGGCGACGCATCACCGCAGACGCCCTGCGCTGCCTTAAAGCGCGGGTCAGGGAGTAGGCTCAACCCTTTTTGGTTTCGGGTGCGCCTGCTTCTTCTTCCAGCAGGGCCGAGATCAGGGACAGCACTGCCTCTTCCTCGGTCACCTTGCGCGAAGAGATCCACATTTCCAGCCGCGCGCGCTCCTCGCAGCTGAGCTGGACAAGAAACGGACGGCGGTCGCTCGAAGTGACGGTCTTGTCCCAGCCGATCCCGGCATCCAGGGCCCGGCGCAATGTCTGGCGCACAAGATAGGCCAGAGGAACATGCGCCCCGGACTGGCGGACAAGCGCCTTGCGCAGCGGCTCTGGCAGCCCCAGGACAAGGGCCTTTCTCGCATCGCGCCGACTCATGGCTTCCTCGTTATCGTGTTGAAAGAGTCTAACAGATTGCAGGCTCGCGACGAGCCCCGATCTCTTGAAAGTTGTACGCGTGCGCCATGCAGCGGCAAGCCTGAACGCGCGAAACATGCCCGAATATGGCCAACCAACGGCCGGGAATCGCATTTTCCCGGCTCTCCCAGTCTTCGCGCTCGGTGGTGAAGGTCAGGGGATAGCCCGTCGACTGGCCCGCGTCATTGCCCTGCCGCGCCTTGGTTTCCGCGACTTCGCGGGTAAAGACGGCCACCACGCTGGCGCCACGCCGATGCGCGGTCGGCATGACGCCCGGCGCCTCGGACTCCGTCATGCGAAAGATGCCCTTCAGCACCTCCACCACTAAATCGCGGGGCGTGAAATCATCGTTCAGCAGGATGACCTTGTAGAGCTTCGGGCGCTCGGCCCGGGTGGTCTTCTCGGTCCTGGGCGGCGCTGCGATCCCGCTCATGGCGCATCTCCCTGGCTGACATTCGCTGTCAGGCCAGAGTGACAGGTCACCCTGTCTCCCGGTCCAGTCCCCACCCCCGGAAACGAACAGGGGCGCCCGAAGGCGCCCCTGCGTGATCTGATGGCGGTGCGGCAGGCGTCTGCCGCCCCGGCAGGCTTCCCCGTAGGGAAAACCGCCGTATTACATCATGCCGCCCATGCCGCCCATGTCGGGCATGCCGCCGCCGGCTGCTGCGCCTTCTTTCTGCGGCTTGTCGGCCACCATCGCTTCGGTGGTGATCAGCAGGCCTGCGATCGAGGACGCGTCTTCCAACGCGGTGCGGACAACCTTGGCCGGGTCGATCACGCCGAACTTGAACATGTCACCATATTCGTCGGTCTGCGCGTTGTAGCCGAACTTCAGGTCGTCGCTTTCGCGGATCTTGCCCGCAACGACCGACCCGTCGACACCGGCGTTCTCGGCGATCTGACGCAGCGGCGCCTCGAGCGCCTTGCGCACGATCACGATACCGGCGTTCTGGTCGCTGTTGGCGCCAGTCAGCCCGTCGAGAGCCTTGGCACCCTGCACCAGGGCCACACCGCCGCCGACGACGATGCCTTCCTGAACGGCTGCGCGAGTCGCGTTCAGAGCGTCATCGACACGGTCCTTGCGCTCTTTCACTTCGACTTCGGTCATGCCGCCGACGCGGATGACGGCCACACCGCCTGCCAGCTTGGCAACGCGTTCCTGCAACTTTTCACGGTCGTAGTCGCTGGTGGTCTCTTCGATCTGGGTCCGGATCTGGGACACGCGTGCCTCGATCTCGGCCTTTTCGCCAGCGCCGTCGACGATGGTGGTCTCGTCCTTGGTGATGGTGACCTTCTTGGCGGTGCCAAGCATGTCCATCGTCACCGACTCGAGCTTCATGCCGAGGTCTTCCGAGATCACCTGGCCGCCGGTCAGGATCGCGATGTCCTGCAGCATGGCCTTGCGGCGATCGCCGAAGCCCGGTGCCTTGACGGCTGCGATTTTCAGGCCGCCGCGCAGCTTGTTGACCACGAGAGTCGCCAGCGCTTCGCCTTCGACGTCTTCCGCGATGATCAGCAGCGGCTTCTGCGACTGGATCACCTGCTCGAGCAACGGAACCATCGGCTGCAGCGACGAGAGTTTCTTCTCGTGCAGCAGGATCATGCAGTCTTCGAGGTCTGCGATCATCTTGTCGGGGTTGGTGACGAAGTAGGGCGACAGGTAGCCACGGTCGAACTGCATGCCTTCGACAACGTCGGTCTCGGTCTCGAGGCCCTTGTTCTCTTCGACGGTGATGACACCCTCGTTGCCGACCTTCTGCATCGCGTCAGCGATCTGACGGCCGATTTCGGCTTCGCCGTTGGCCGAAATGGTGCCGACCTGGGCAACTTCGTCCGAGTTTTCGACGGTACGGGCAGCGTTCTTGATCGCGTCCACGACCTTTCCAGTGGCCAGGTCGATGCCGCGCTTGAGGTCCATCGGGTTCATGCCGGCGGCAACCGCCTTCATGCCTTCCTTGACGATGGCCTGGGCCAGCACGGTCGCGGTGGTGGTGCCGTCACCGGCTTCGTCGTTGGTGCGGGAAGCAACTTCCTTCACCATCTGCGCGCCCATGTTCTCGAACTTGTCTTCCAGTTCGATTTCCTTGGCGACAGAGACACCGTCCTTGGTGATGCGCGGGGCGCCGAACGACTTGTCCAGAACCACGTTGCGGCCCTTGGGGCCCAAGGTCACCTTGACCGCGTCGGCCAGGATGTTGACACCCTTGAGCATCTTCGTGCGGGCGTCGGTATCGAATTTCACGTCTTTTGCGGACATTTATCTTCTCCAGTAGACAGATAGGGTCATTTCAGGGGGCCGTGGGGCCGCCCTCGATCACGACAGGCGTTCAGGCCGCGGCTGCGGCTGCGTCGTCAGTGATGATGCCCAGAATGTCGCTTTCTTTCATGATCAGCAGCTCTTCGCCACCAACGGTGACTTCGGTGCCGGACCATTTGCCGAACAGGACTTTGTCGCCCTCGTTCACGGCCATCTCGATCAGCTCGCCGCTGTCCTTGCGTGCACCTTCGCCACACGCGACAACCACGCCTTCCGCCGGCTTTTCCTTGGCGCTGTCGGGAATGATCAGCCCACCAGCAGTCTTTTCGTCGCTCTCAACGCGACGGACCAGCACGCGGTCATGAAGCGGTTTGAATGCCATCTTCGAGTCTCCTAGCTCAAAGTTACTCCCGTGAGGCCCCCCTGCATGGGCAGACCCCGTTATCACTCACACCGGGCGAGTGCTAACGGCTGTGAGTTAAGGAATGGCGTGGCCCGAGTCAACAAGAGCCTGTGAGAAAATTGTCGGCAACCGGCTCAGCCCCGCGTGCGCGCCCTCTTGCGCCGTCGCCGCTTGGTCGCCAGCGCCACGGCAAAGCCCACCGCCACGGCCAGGGCCGCAACCAGCCCGCCCCAGTCGCTGACCGCTTCGGACACGCGGTCGATCTGCGATCCGAAGGCAAAGCCGAGGCCGACATAGGCTGTCACCCAGATCGTCTCTCCCGCCGTGTCCCAGGCCGCGAACCGCCAGCGGGACAGGCCCAGCGTCCCGGCGATCACATTGACCCAGGGTCCCAGAGGCGCCAGCAGCCAGGTCGACAGGAAAACGCCGACCCCGCCGCGCGCCTCGACCACCGCCTCGCCCCGCACGATAAGCCGTTGCCGCCCGGTGCGATCCGCCACCCATCCCAGGAAAGGCCGCCCGCCCCAGCGCCCAAGCTGAAACCCGGTGTTGTCCCCGGCAAGGGCGGCCAGCCAGCCCGACAGCCAGACCTGCCACAGCACCAGGTCGCCCGCCGCGGCAAAGGCCCCCGCCGCCAGCATCACCAGCGAGGTGGGCACCGGCACCGCCAGGCAGGACAGAAAGGCAGACCCCGCCACCACCCAAAGCCCCCAGGCGGACACCAGTTCAAAGGCCCAGTCACTCATTCGGATGCGTCTTGCGCCAGTCGGCTATCGCCGTTTCCAAGTCGTCGATCAGCGCCTGCACCGGGACGCCGCGCTCCTCTGCCATGCGCGCCAGCGGCCTCGGCCCCTGGCCGTCCGGCGTCATCTGAAGCGCCTCGATCACCACTTCGCGCGGGACGTCCCAGCTCATCGCGACGAACCGTGGCGACATCCAGGGCGCGATGGTCATGTCCTGGTGCCGGGGATCGGCCCAGAACATCATCCCCGAGACCAGTCGAAAGGCAAAGAACGCCGCCACCAGCAGCGCAACGACCAGCCCGGCCGTCAGAAAGGGCGCCTCGCGCCACAAGCGTCGCATTTTCCGCCTCCTGCATGACTGCCCGCAGACTAACCGCATCCTGCCGCATGACGCAGCAGTGACACGCAGCCGCGCAGTGTTTCCGTCGCGGCGATTGCCCTTTCGACGCGCGCATCCCTAGGCTGGCCACAGATCAATACGGGGGAATCGTGCCATGAAACTGGGAATCATCGGCAGCGGCATGGTCGGCGCGGCGACTGCCTTTGCCTGCACCCTGCGCGGGGCGGCATCGCGCGTCGTTCTGGTCGACATCGACACGGCCCGCGCCCGTGCCGAGGCAGAGGACATCGCCCATGCCGCCCCCTTCGCCGGGGCCACGCAGATCGACGCCGGGGACTATGACGACCTTGCCGGTGCGGGCATCGTGATCCTGGCCTGCGGTGTCGGGCAGAAACCGGGCGAAACCCGGCTGGAGCTGCTGGGCCGCAATGCCGCCGTGTTCCGATCGGTGGTCGGTGAGGTGATGCGCGTCTGCCCGGATGCGATCCTGCTGGTGGCCTCAAACCCGGTCGATATCATGGGCCAGATCACGCAGGCCCTGTCGGGTCTGCCGCCCGGGCGCGTCATCGCCTCCGGCACGATCCTCGATACCGCGCGCTTTCGCTGGCTTCTGGGTCGGCACCTGGGGATCGCCCCCCGGTCGGTCCACGCCTACGTTCTGGGCGAACATGGCGACAGCGAGGTTCTGGCCTGGTCCGCCGCCCGCGCCGGATCGGTCTCGGTGCAGGGTTTTGCCGAGCAGGTCGGCGCACCACTGACACCCGAGGTCCGCGACCGGATCGACAGCGGCGTGCGCCGTGCCGCCTACACGATCATCGAGGGCAAGGGCGCGACCTGGTACGGGATCGGTGCCGGTCTGGCCCGGATCGTCTCGGCCATCGCGCAGGACGAAGGCGCGGTCCTGACCGTCTCGACCCTGGGCGAGGTCATGGGCGTGCGGGATGTCGCCTGTTCGGTCCCCCGGGTGGTGGGCGCGCAGGGCGTGACAGAGGACCTGGTGCCCGACCTTTCACCCGCCGAGGCCGACGCCCTGCGCGCCTCGGCCGAACTGCTGCGCGAGACCGCCGCCTCTGTCCCGCTCTGAGCCCCCCTTCCATGTCACCGGCAAGCGGTCTAGGTTGGCGCCAACGCGCAAGCCGCGCAGTCCCCAGCCAAGAGTTTCCTCATGCCCGCGCCCACCGTCGCGCCCCTGCGCAGTGCTCCGCCGCCGTCGCGGTCCGACAATCTACGCGGCATCGTCCTCATGCTGTCGGGCTTTTTCTGCTTTGCCGCCTGCGATGTGCAGGCCAAGTTTCTGACCGACAGCTTTCACGCCGTTCAGGTGGTCTGGTTCCGCCAGATCGGACTGGCGCTTGGCGTCGTCGTCCTGATCCTGCTGCGGGGGCCACAGATCCTGCGCTCTCGCCTGCCGGGGCTGCAGATCACGCGCGGGCTGACGGCGGTCTGCTCGGCCATCTGCTTTGTCCTGGCGGTCAGTTTTGTGCCGCTCGCCGACGTGGTCGCGGTCACCTTCATTGCCCCGTTCATCGTCACCGTCCTTGGCGCAGTCTTTCTGCGCGAACCCGTGGGCATCCGGCGCTGGATCGCCGTGGGCATCGGGTTCGTCGGCATGCTGATCGTGATCCGCCCGGGGATGGGCGTTTTCCATCCCGCCATTGGCTTTGCCGTGGCCGCCGCCAGTTTCTTTTCGCTGCGCCAGGTGCTGTCCCGCAGCCTCAGCGGTACGGATTCGGTAATCACCACGGTCGCCTATACCTCGCTTACCGCCATCAGCGTGGTCAGCCTGGCCCTGCCCTTTGTCTGGACCACCCCGGACGAGGCCCGGATCTGGCTCATCGTCATCGGCCTTGCCGTCACCGCAGCCCTGGGCGAGGTGCTGGTGATCCGTGCCCTGGACATCGCGCAGGCGGTCGTCGTGGCACCGATGCATTACTCGCTGATCATCTGGAGCACGTTTTACGGCTACGTCGTCTTTTCGGATCTGCCCGACAGCTGGACGCTGCTGGGCTGCGGCATCATCGTCGCCTCGGGCCTGTATACGCTGCACCGCGAACGCCTGGCGGCCCGCAAGGAAAAGGCACAGGCCTAGGGCCGGGACGCCTCCCAGCTGTAGGCCCAGTGATTCAACCCCTCGCGGCCCGCCTCGGTCAGGGCATAGACACCTGTGCCCTGCCGCTCGAACCATCCATAGTGGTTGTCGCGCATGATCCGCGTCGCCGCCGCGACGCCGGTCGCCTTGGCCACGTCGCGCCCGCGACAGGCCCCCCGTTCGGCCAGATGCGCGGCGCAGGCCAGCGAATCCTGACGGTATCCCGTCACGATCCCGTGCCGCGTCGCCCCACCCTCGTTGGGATCTCCGCGCAACCGCTCGAAGGCACGCAACAGCTTGGCAGCCTTGGCCTTGTTGCGCCGCGGCACATAGGGCCCGGGATCGCATTGCACCTCGACCGTGCCGTCACCGCGCACGGTGATGAACCCAAGGCCGAGCCGTCGGCACATGGCCTGATTGTCCTTCAAGGCCCGCCGCGCGCTGCGCCCGGTGGGGCGTGGCACGGCGATATAGACATGGTCGGACACCGACAGCCGGGCACAGGCCTGGTGGTAGAGCGACAGGGTGATCCGCAGCTTCAGTTCGACGATGACAGGCGGTTCGTCGCCGCGCAGGGCGACAAGGTCCGCCGCGCCGACCTCTCCCTTGACCGTGTAGCCTTGCGTTTCCAGCAGGGCCTTGACCGGCGCATATAAATCGCTCTCCCGCTCCATCCCTGCAGTCTCTGCGCAGGGCTTCCCCTTGTCCAGAACCTGCCCGCCGGACTATGCACAAAGGGCCCCAACCGGAAAGCGAACCCATGCGCCTGATCCTGATCGCCCTGACACTCTGGAGCCTCTGCACCGCCCCCCTTTACGCCAGTTGCCAGGGGCGCGACCTGATGGGCACGCTGACCGATGCCGAGCAGGCGCGCTTCGACGACCAGCTTGCCGCGACACCCTACGCCCAGGGCAACCACTGGCGCGCGACGCGCGGCGACAAGACCCTGCACCTGATCGGCACCCTGCACCTGGGCGACCCCCGTATGGACGCCCCGGCAGAACGGCTGACCCCGCTGATCAAAGGCGCGGACCTCTTGCTGCTGGAAATGGCCGCGCCCGAGAAACAGGCGCTGGAAACCGCGCTCAAAACCCGGATGGACATGCTGCTGCTGCAGGACAGCACCCTGCCCGAGCTCTTGCCCGAGGACGAATGGGACCGCTTGTCCGAGGCGATGCGCCTGCGCGGGATGCCGCCCTTCATGGCCGCCCGGATGCGGCCCTGGTATGTCTCGATCCTGCTGGCGATCCCGCCCTGCATGACCGCGCAACTGGCCGAGGCCAACGGGCTGGACGCAAGACTGGAACGCGCCGCCCTGGCCGCTAGCGTGCCGACGCAGTCGCTGGAACCCTATGAAACCGGGTTCGCAGCCTTCTCTGACATGCCACTGGACACGCAGCTTTTGATGGTCCGTTCCGCCCTCAGCGCGCCCGAAGACGGCGAAAACCTCTTCGAGACCATGCTGACCGCCTATTTCGGCGAGGCCCATGCCGCCAGCCAGATCGTGCTTGAGGTGCTTTCTCCTCGGCTGACACCCCTGACGCCTGAGGAAAACGCCCAGGTCTTCGAGGTGCTGGACGGTGCGCTCATCTCGGGCCGCAACCGCGCCTGGATCCCGGTCCTGACAGAGGCGCTGGACAGCAGCGACGGCTATGTCGTCGCCGCCTTCGGTGCCGCGCACCTCGCCGGTGAGCAAGGCGTGCTGAAACTGCTCGAGGAGGAGGGGTTCACCCTGGAACGGTTGCCATTCTGACCCGACCGAACCCAGATCAAGGACAGCCGCGCACTGCCCCGCTTAACCTGCCCGCATGTGCAGACGGGAGGGGACAGTGAACCTCAGATCGAAACGCAGGGAATTGCAGGGCGTGAACGGCGCCCTAGGCTTGGTCGCCGGTCTGGGCGGCTATGTCGGGAACCTCTATTCCTACGGGCTTGCCACCTTCCTGATGCTGGCCATCTGGATCCTCGGCGCAACCGTGATCAATCTCCTGACCGACCCGCCCGAGAAATGAACAGGGCGCCGCGACCTGCGGCGCACCTGTCGTGATCAGGCCGCCAGGCCGCGCCCTTTCAGCAGGGCCTCGACCCCCGGCATCCGGCCCCGGAACTGCATGTACAGGTCTTCGGCCTCGACCGACCCGCCGCGGGACAGGATGAACCGTTCCAGCTTTTGCGCGGTTTCGGGATCGAAGGCCCCGCCCGCCTCTTCGAAAGCCTCAAAGGCATCCGCATCCATCACCTCGGACCACATGTAGCTGTAGTAGCCCGAGGAATAGCCGTCGCCCGCAAAGACATGGGCGAAATGCGGCGTCGCGTGGCGCATGACGATGGCGCGCGGCATGCCGATGCTTTCCAGCACCTCCGCCTGTTTCTGCATCGGGTCGGCGGGCGCCGCGCCGGAGTGGAACTCCAGGTCCACCATCGCCGAGGCGATATATTCCACCGTCTGGAACCCCATGTCGAAATTCGCCGCCTTCAACACCTTGTCCAACAACGCCTCGGGCATCGGCTCGCCCGTCTCGGCATGGGTGGCGAATTCGGCAAGCACCTCCGGCACTTCCAGCCAATGTTCATACAGTTGCGAGGGCAGCTCGACAAAGTCCCGCGCAACGGAGGTCCCGGCAACAGATCCGAATTCCACATCCGACAGCATCTGGTGCAGCGCGTGGCCGAACTCATGGAACAGCGTGCGCGCATCGTCATAGGACAAGAGCGCGGGCTTGCCAGCCGATGGTTTGGCAAAGTTGCAGACGTTGACCACGATCGGCGTCTTTTCCTCGGGCCGCTTGGCCTGCATCCGGAAGGCCGAACACCAGGCGCCGGAGCGTTTCGAGGACCGCGCGAAGTAATCCCCGATGAACACCGCGACGTGTTTGCCGTCGCGCGTCACCTCGAAGGCGCGGCAATCGGGATGGTACATCGGCACGTCCAGCGGCGCGAACTCCAGCCCGAACAGGCGGTTGGCGCAGGCAAAGGCCGCCTCGATCATCCGGTCAAGCTGCAGGTAGGGTTTCAGCTCGGCCTCGTCGAGATCGTGCTGCGCCTTGCGCCGCTTCTCCGCGTAATAGCGCCAGTCCCAGGGTTCCAGCGGTCCCGGGATACCATCGGCGTGCAGCATCTGTTCCATCTCGGCGGCGTCCTTCAGCGCCGCCGTCTTGGCCGGCTCCCAGACCGCCATCAGCAATTCGCGCACCTTGTCGGGCGTGCCCGCCATCTCGGTCTCCAGCTTGAAACCCGCGAAATCCGCATATCCCAGCAGCTTGGCCCGCTCCTCGCGCAGTTTCAGCACCTCACCCGCGATACCCCGGTTGTCGGTCTCACCGCCGTTTTCCCCCCGCATCACCCAGGCCCGCCAGGCCTTTTCGCGCAGGGCCCGGCGCGGAGAGAATTGCAGGAAGGGCACGATCAGCGACCGCGACAGCGTCAGGACCGGGCCACCCGATCCCGCCGCCTCACCGGCAGAGCGGGCCGAATCCACCACGAATTCCGGCAGGCCCTCAAGATCCTCTTCGGCCAGGTCCATCGACCAGGCGGATTCGTCCTTCAGCAGGTTCTGGGTGAACTGCGTCCCCAGAACCGCCAGCCGCGACTTGACCTCTTTCATCCGGTCCGCCGCATCGCCTTCCAACGCCGCGCCCGCGCGGACAAAATCACGGTGCGTCAGGTACAACACCCGCGCCTCTTCCTCGGTCAGGTCCAGCGCCTCGCGCTGGTCCCACAACTCTTGGATCCGGGCAAAGAGCTTGTCGTTGGAGTAGATCGCAGAGGAATGCGCCGAGAGTTTCGGGCTGAAATCGCGCTGCAATTCCTGCCGCTTGTCGTTGCTGTCCGCCCCGGCAAGGTTGAAAAAGGTGCCCAGCACCCTGTCCAGCGCCGCGCCCGATCCTTCCATCGCCAGGATGGTGTTGTCGAATGTCGGCGCCTCCGGGGTATCGGCAATCGCCTCGATCTCGGCCAGGTGCGCGGCCAGCGCCTCGTCCAGCGCCGGGGCAAAATCCTCGTCCGAGATCTCCGCGAAGGGCGCGATGCCAAAGGGTGTGTCCCAGTCGGCAAGCAAGGGGTTGGTCATGAGGCTTTCTCCTGTCTCGTTGCGGCAAAGCTAGGCGCCCGCGCCGCCCGCTTCAATCACAACAACGGTTTCTCTGGACGTGACGGCCACGCAATCCGCGTAGGGCGGGGTTCACCCCGCCGCCCCGCCACAGACCGGGCAGTCCTCGCGGCGTTTCAGCGTGATCTTGCGGGTCTCGCTCCAGAGCGCGTCGTAGATCAGCATCTCGCCCCGCAACACGGCCCCCGCGCCAGAGATCAGCTTTATGCATTCCACCGCCATCATGCTGCCCACGACCCCCGGCAAGGGCCCCAGGACCCCGGCCACCGCACAGCTGGGCGCCAGCCCCGGCGCCGGGGCCTCGGGAAAGATGCACTGGTAGCAGGGCCCGGAATGGGTGGGATCAAAGACCGACACCTGCCCTTCCCACTGGCTGAGCGCACCGGAAATCAGCGGCTTGCCCGCTGCCACGCAGGCCCGGTTCACCAGGTAACGCGTGTCGAAATTGTCGGTCCCGTCCAGCACCACGTCATAGTCGTCCAACAGCGCCGCCGCGCTCTCGTCGTCCAGGCGCCGCTTGTAGGGGCGGACCGAAATATAGGGGTTCAGGGCCTCCATCGCGGCCTGCGCGGAAAAGACCTTGGCCATGCCGATCCGGGCATCCGTATGGATCACCTGCCGCTGCAGGTTTCCGCTATCCACCTCGTCATCGTCGATCACGCCGATGGTGCCCACACCCGCCGCCGCAAGGTACAACAGCGCCGGAGAGCCAAGCCCCCCCGCGCCGACCACCAGGACCCTGGCCTCCTTCAGCCGTTTCTGGCCCGGACCGCCCAGCTCACGCAGAACGATATGCCGGGCATAGCGGTCCAGCTCGCCCTCGCGGAACTTCGACGGGTCCGGGGCGGGCGCCTCTGCCGCCTCCTTTTGCACCGCGCGCGCCTTCAACCGGCGTATGCCCAGCGCATAGGCGAATCCCAGCACCACGAAGCCGCCCAGGATCAGCCAGAGCGCCGCGCTGCCGCCCGTCGCCTCGCGCAGCGGATGCCCCGCAGGCAGCACCACCTGCACCATCAGAACAAGGACATAAAGCAGGCCCAGCATGTAGCCCCGCGCCACTTTCGGCACCTTCATCAGGTGCCCGATGCCCCAGATCGCACCCGCCAGAATCAGCACGAACAGCATCAGCCGCGCCCCGTCGACCCGAAACCGCCAGCCCCGCGCGCGGTGTCATCCAGCGGCCCTTCGCGGAACACCGCCCGCACCACCGGCGCCACCACCATCTGCGCGATCCGGTCACCATGCGCGATCACGAACTCCGCATCCCCGGCATTCATCACGATCACCCCCAGCGGCCCGCGATAATCGCTATCGATGGTCCCCGGCGCATTGGGCAGGGTAATCCCGTGTTTCAGAGCCAGCCCGGATCGAGGCCGCACCTGCACCTCATAGCCCTCGGGAATGGCAATCCGCAGACCTGTCGGCACCAAAACCCGCGCCCCCGGCGCCAGCACGATCTCGCCCCGGTCGACCAGGTTGGCCCGCAGGTCCGCCCCTGCCGCGCCCGGCGTGGCATAGACAGGCAGGCCCAAAGACCTGTCCGCCCCCTCGACCCAGTCGACGGCAATCGCAACCTGTGTTTCTTCTCTCGTCAAATACTCAAACTCCGCCCGTGCCACGGGTTCCGTCCCAAGGGCCCGGCGCGCGCACCGCAGCCCCCAGCGCCTCGGCGATCCGCGCCGCCAGCCGCGCCCCCACCTCACGCTTGGACGCACGCGGCCATGTCTCGGCGCCGCTGTCAGAGATCAGGACAACCGCGTTCTCCGCCCCGCCCATGATCCCGGTCGCGGGCGAGACGTCATTGGCCACGATCCAGTCGCAGCCCTTGCGGGCGCGTTTCGCCGTAGCGTGGTCCACCACGTCATTGGTCTCGGCGGCAAAGCCCACCACCAGCCGAGGCCGCCCCTCTGCCAGCTTCGAGACCTCGGCGAGGATGTCGGGGTTTTCGGTGAACTCCAGCACCGGCAGCTTGCCGCCCTCTTTCTTGATCTTCGCATCCGAGGCGCTGAGCACGCGCCAGTCCGCCACCGCCGCCGCAAAAACCCCGGCTTCGACCGGCAGGGCACCCATGACCGCCTCGCGCATCTCGCGCGCGCTCTCGACCTCGATGATCTGCACACCCGCCGGGCGCGGCGCCTCGGCCGGGCCGGTGACAAAGACCACTTCGGCGCCCATGTCGCGCAGGGCCTCGGCAATCGCCGTCCCCTGCGCCCCTGACGACCGATTGGCGATATAGCGCACCGGGTCGATGGGTTCATGGGTGGGGCCGGAGGTGACCAGCACGCGCCGTCCGGCCAGCGGGCCATTGGACAGAAATTCCTCGACCGCGGCGACGATTTCCATCGGTTCGGCCATCCGGCCCGGCCCATGTTCGCCACAGGCCATGTCGCCCGCATTGGGGCCGACCACCCGCATACCGTCACCGCGCAACACCTCAAGGTTGCGCTGCGTCGCCGGGTGTTCCCACATCCGCACGTTCATCGCGGGCGCGATCATCACCGGCGTATCGGTCGCCATCAAAAGGGTTGTGGCCAGGTCATCCGCATGCCCGCCCGCCATCTTGGCCATCAGGTCGGCGGTGGCGGGCGCCACCAGCAACAGGTCCGCCACGCGGCTCAGCTGGATATGGCCCATCTCGGCCTCTTTCGTCAGGTCAAAGAGATCGCGGTGCACCCCTTCCCCGGCAAGCGCCGACACCGACAGCGGTGTGACGAACTGTTCTGCCGCGCGTGTCATGACCGGCGTCACCGCCGCGCCCCGTTCGCGCAGCCGGCGGATCAGGTCGAGGCATTTGTAAGCCGCGATACCGCCACCGATCATCAGAAGAATGCGTTTCCCGTTCAGCATGGTCCCGCCCCAATCGCTTTGATGCGGTTGTAGGCCCAGCCGCGACCCGAGACAATGGCCGGGGGCACCTGCGCCGGATGCCGGACCTCGTCCCGGACCTGATCCGGGACCTCCCGGTTCTTCACGCGCAGATCGACAAGGTTCACCGCGCGCGAAAAGCCTCGCAGGGATCCGGGCGGTCCACGGGCGGCGCGCTTTCGGTCAGGTCGAACCCTCCGTCCGGCCCCGGCCCCCCGGTCTCGCCCTGCCCCAGGGCGAGGATCGCCACGTCAGGCGCCGCCAGGGTCAGCAAAGCCGGGGCGCCCCAGTCCTTGCGCGCATGGCCATTGCCGGTGATGACCGCAACCGGGCCGCCGGTGGCCTCCAGCGCCTCCAGCGCCGCCATAGCCAGACGCGCGTCCCGAAGGCGCTGGATATTCACCATCATGGGCAACATCTCGGCGGGAAGGGCGTCACAATGGGCCGCCATCTGCAGCGCCTCGCGCCGCTCTTGCTGCTCTTCAGGCAGGGGGCGGTCCAGCCCGAACAGCGCCGCGCCGTCCCCGAATGCCTCGGCAAGATCCTGAGACATGGCGGCCCGTGCAGCACCGCGCGGCAGTTGCGCGCCGAAATGCGCCGCCCCCGGCGCCGCCGCGAAAATCGGATAGTACATGGAGAAATCGGGCCATCCGCTGTCGGCCCAGTTCAGCGCCGCGCCCAGCGCCGCCTCGTCGCCAATCAACTCGGGCGTGACAGGCGGCACCGCATCGGGATCCAGCATCTCCCAGACGATGGCGCGCGGTTGTACCTCTGCCACGATCTCGGCTTGGCGCGCGTGGTGGGCAGGGTTGTCGTGCACCTCGCCCAGGAAAAGCACCTGCGCGCCCTGAAGGGGGTCTGCCGCAACAGGCCCGGCGAACAGCAACAGGCCGAGGATCACATGTTTCATGCCAGGAAGTGATGCACTTCTCCGCTCTGCGCCTCAAGGGCTTTGCGCATCTTGCCGAAGGCCGCCGCCTCCAGCTGGCGCACACGCTCCTTGCTCAGCCCCAGCTCGGTGCCCAGCGATTCCAGCGTCCGGGTTTCCTCGCGCAGCTTGCGTTCGCGCACGATGAACCGCTCTCGTTCGTTCAGCGCGCCCATCGCCTGCACCAGCCAGTCGCGCAGCTGCTCGCGGTCATGTTCGTTCTCAACGATCTCAGAGGCTTGCGCGCCACCGTCCTCGATGGTGTCGATCCACTCGCGCCCCTCGTCCTCGACCGACTGGGTGGCGTTCAAAGAGTAGTCCGATCCCGACAGCCGGCCTTCCATCATCTCGACGTCCCGCAGCGGCACGCCGATCTCGGTGGCGATCTTGTGGCGCAGCTGAAACCCGTCCAGTTCCTCGCCCGAGGCCGCGGCCTCACGCTCGATCCGCGCCTGAACGCGGCGCATGTTGAAAAAAAGTGACTTCTGCGACGACGTCGATCCCGTGCGCACCATCGACCAGTTGCGCATGACGTAATCCTGGATCGAGGCTTTGATCCACCAGACCGCGTAGGTCGAAAACCGCACACCACGATCCGGATCGAACTTGTCGGCGGCCTTCATCAGGCCCAGGCCCGCTTCCTGGATCAGGTCGTTCATCGGCGCGCCATAGCGCTTGAACTTCGCCGCCATCGAGATCGCCAGCCGCATATAGGCCTGGATCAACCGGTGCAGCGCCTCTTCGTCACGATCGTCGCGCCATGCATAGGCCAGTTTCAACTCGGTTTCCGCGTCCAGCAGTTCGGCCTTCATGGCCCGGCGCGACAAGCTCTGGTCATTGAAAGAATCAAGTGCCATTTCCGCTCCCCTGGTGATCTCGGGCCCCCGTTTCCGGGCCTTCTGATCTTGATACGCGCGTGGCACACATGCAGATCACTTTTGCCTTCGTGGATTTTCGATCAATGCGCGCGCATCCATCTGCCGGCGTGATCACGTCTGCAACGAATCCTGATTTCCAGCCGCGCCGCACGTGCTGTATTCAAACGCACAAGTGATTGGAGAGGTTCCATGTCCGACAAGCTTTTTCTTGGCGATTACAGTTATTCCAGCTGGTCCTTGCGGGCCTGGCTGCTGTTCCACCGCTTCGGCATCCCGGCGACGATCGAGATCGTCGATTTCATGAAGGCCGGCGTGGCCGAGCAGATGTCGCGCTTTTCCCCGGCCCGCACGGTGCCGACGCTGGTGCTGTCTGACGGTACGGTGATCTGGGACAGTCTTGCCCTGGCCGAGGAACTGGCCAGCCGACACCCCGACGCCGGCCACTGGCCCGCCGACCCCGCGATGCGCGCCACCGCCCGCAGCCTGGCCGCCGAGATGCATTCCAGCTTCGGCACGTTGCGTGACCTTTGCCCGATGAACCTGCGCGCCGCCTATTCAGACACGCCCGTGCCCGAGGCGCTGAAGGCCGATCTGGCCCGGCTCGAGTCGATCTGGGGATATGCGCTCGATCGGTCGCGCGGGCCGTGGCTCTGCGGCGCCTACTCGGTGGCCGATGCCTTCTTCGCCCCCGTCGCGGCGCGGATCGCGGGCTACGCCCTGCCCGTTGGTGACCAGGCGCGCGACTACGTCGCCGCGCATCTGGCCGATCCGGCCTTCCGCCGCTGGCGCGCAATGGGCCTGGCCCGCGGCGCGACCCTGCCCTGGTACGACCGCGACTATGCGCAACTGCCCTGGCCCGGCCCGACACCGCGCCCCGCGCGGGCCGTCGACAGCGGCGAAGCGGAAAACACCGCCTGCCCATATTCCGGCGATCCGGTCACGCACCTGATGGAATCAGAGGGACGCATCTTTGGCTTCTGCAACGCCTTTTGCCGCGACAAGACCATGAACGACCCGGACGCCTGGCCAAAGTTCGTGGCGATGCGCGACGGCACCAGCTGAGCCTTGCGGCAGGATTTATTAACCCCGGCGCCCGGGCGTTAACCGATTGCTAACCACGTCCGGGGCAGGCTCGCCCCGGTCCTGACGTGGGGAGTTTCATGGTTGCGCGCGCCCATACGGTCGCTTTCGAGGGGGTGAATGCGCGCCCTGTCGAGGTGCAATGCGCCGTCACCCCCGGCGTCCCCGCCTTTTCCATCGTGGGCCTGCCCGACAAGGCCGTGTCAGAGGCGCGCGACCGCGTGCGCACGGCGCTGAGCGCGCTGGCCATCGCGCTGCCGTCGAAAAAGATCACCATAAACCTCGCCCCTGCCGACCTGCCCAAGGTCGGCTCTCACTTCGACTTGCCCATTGCCCTGGGGCTGCTGGCGGCGCTCGACATCCTGCCCCGGGACGCGGTGGCACAGACCGTCGCCCTGGGCGAACTGTCGCTGGACGGCGACCTGTTGCCGGTGGTCGGCGCCCTGCCCGCTGCGATGGCCGCCGCCGAGGAGGACCGCATCCTGCTCTGCCCCCGCGCCTCGGGGGCAGAGGCCGCCTGGGTCGATGCCTGCACCGTGATCGGCGCCGGGACCCTGCTGGAAATCGTGCGCCACTTTTCCGGCGACAACGTGCTTGAACCGGCCCGCCCGGGCGAGGTGACGACAGATCCGGCAACGCGCGACCTGCGCGATGTCAAGGGACAGGAACGGGCCAAGCGGGCGCTGGAAATCGCCGCCGCCGGGCGCCACCACCTGATGATGATCGGCCCGCCCGGCGCGGGAAAATCCATGCTCGCTGCCCGTATGCCCGGCATCCTGCCGCCCCTGACACCCGTCGAGGCGCTGGAAACCTCGATGATCCACTCCATCGCGGGCCTTCTGACCGATGGTGGCATCTCGCGCACGCGGCCCTTTTGCGAACCGCATCACACCGCCTCGATGGCGGCGCTGATTGGCGGCGGACGCACAGCGCAACCCGGACAGATCAGCCTCGCCCACAATGGCGTCCTGTTCATGGATGAATTTCCGGAGTTTCCGCGCAACGTGCTGGAAACCCTGCGCCAGCCCATCGAAACCGGCGAGGTCATGGTGGCCCGCGCCAATGCCCATATCCGCTATCCCGCGCGTTTCCTGCTGGTCGCGGCGGCGAACCCGTGCAAATGCGGCTATCTCACCGATCCCGCACAGGCCTGTTCGCGCGCGCCCAACTGCGGCGAGGATTACCTAGGCCGCATCTCGGGGCCCCTGATGGACCGGTTCGACCTGCGGCTGGAGGTGCCGCCGGTCGGTTTCACGGATCTCGACCTTCCCGCCACCGGCGACGGTTCCCGAACCGTGGCCGCCCGCGTCGCCGCCGCCCGCGCCGTGCAGGCCGACCGCTTTGCCGATCACGTCGCGCTGCGCACCAATGCCGATGCCGAGGGCCAGCGCCTCGAAGAGATCGCCACGCCTGACGACGAGGGGCGCGCGCTGTTGACCCGGGCCGCCGACCGTTTTGGCCTGACCGCGCGCGGCTATCACCGGGTGCTGCGCGTCGCGCGCACCATCGCCGACCTCGACAAAGCCGAGACGGTCCGCCGCCCGCATGTGGCCGAGGCACTCAGCTATCGCCTGCTGTCGGCGAAAGAGAGTTGATCCATCGCCCGATCCGCCGCAGCGTGATCCGCGCCTCCGGCAGGATGTTGTGAAAAATCGGCCAGACATGCGGCAGGTCGCGCGCGATGTCCTCGTGTACCGTCACGCCCTGGTCACGCAGCCGCACCGCCATGCGTCGCGTGTCGTCCAGCAGGACTTCCGTGTCCCCCGCCGACAGCCAGACCGGCCCCGCCCCTGTGAACTCTGCCCAGAGGGGGGAAACCTGCGGATCGCGCCGATCAACATCCTGCGGGACATAGAGAAGCGCAGTTTCATGGGTGCGGCTGACCGGCAGGACCACGTCGCTCTCGGCATTGCGCGTCACGCTGTCGCCCGAAAAGGTCATGTCCGTCAGCGGAGACAGCGCGAAAGTCCCCAAGGGCTGTCGCAGTTCCTGCCGACGGATCTCACCCAAGAGCGTCAGCGCCAGCCCGCCACCCGCACTGTCCCCGCCCAGCACGACCCCGCCGGGATGCGCCATGACCGCGCGGTAGGCCGTCAGCGCATCCTCGAGGGCGGCGGGAAACGGATGGTCCGGCGCCAGCCGGTAATCCACCAGGCAGGCCGGGGACCGGGCCGCCCGCGACAGCCAGGCGATCATGGCCCGGTGCGTGTCCGCAGAGCCCATGACATAGGCGCCACCGTGGAAATAGAGGATCAGCGGCCCGGGCAGATCCTCGTTGACCCAGAGGACCGGAACCGCGTCGAGGGCATCGCGCCTTTGCCGCGTGCCCCGAGGGGCGAAAAAGAAAAGGCGTGCCTTGCGTTCAAAGGAGGCGCGCAGGCGGGGCACCGAGATGCCCCGTTCAAGGTGCGGCCGTTCCGTCATCCGCAACCAGCGGTTCAGGAGCGGCCGCATCAGGCTCATGCCAGCTTGGCCTCGATCGCCTGCCAGATTTTCTCGGCCACGTTGATACCGTCGAACCGCTCCAGTTCCTGGATACCCGTGGGCGAGGTCACGTTGATCTCTGTCAGCCAGTCGCCGATCACGTCGATCCCGACAAAGACCTGGCCCTTGTCGCGCAGCACCGGCCCGATCCGGGCGCAGATCTCGCGGTCGCGGTCGCTCAACTCGATCTTTTCGGGGCGGCCGCCCACGTGCATGTTCGAGCGCACCTCGCCCTTGGCAGGCACGCGGTTGATCGCGCCCACCGCCTCGCCATCGACAAGGATCACCCGCTTGTCGCCCTTGGACACGGCGGGCAGGTATTTCTGCACGATCAGCGGTTCACGCGAAAAGCCTGTGAACATCTCATAAAGCGAACTGAGGTTGCCGTCCGAGGCGCCCAGCTTGAACACCCCGGCGCCGCCGTTGCCGTAAAGCGGCTTGACGATGACATCGCCGTGCTTTTCGCGGAAGGCGCGCAGCACCTCCAGGTCGCGGGCGATGGCCGTGGGCGGTGTCAGGTCGGGAAAGTTCAGGACAAGCAGCTTTTCCGGCGAATTGCGCACCCAGAAGGGATCATTCACCACCAGAACGTCGTCCTTGAGCCGGTCGAGCAGGTGGGTGGTGGTGATGTAATGCATGTCAAAGGGCGGATCCTGGCGCAGCCAGATCACGTCCATATCCCCCAGGTCGACCGCGACGCGATCCCCAAGGATGGCGGGTTTCTCCGCCACCCGTTGCACCGTCATCCAGTGCCCCCGCGCGGTGATACGCCCCTCTTCGTAGGCCAGTTGATCCGGCCCGTAATAGAACAGTTCATGCCCGCGCGCCTGCGCCTCTTCGGCGAGGCGGAACGTGCTGTCGGCGTTGATATCGACCCCGGTGATCGGGTCCATCTGAAAGGCGATCTTCATCGGCGTCCCCTGCAATGCGTCCGCCATAGATGGCGCAGGACGGGGCCGGGTGCAATGCACCCAGGCCCTGCGGGAACGCAGGGCCGTCCCTCAGCAGAGGGCGTTTTCGATCACCCGGATCTCACCATGACCGTTCACCAACGCCACGTCGAAACGGATATCCGTCAGGGACCCGCGCGGCATCGTGCCAAGGAACTCCTCGCCCGCGCGCAGCAACCGCCCGATCTGGCGCTGTGACAGGCGTTCGACGGCCCGGTCGAAGTTGCGGCTTTTCTTGACCTCGACGACGATCACCCCGTCACCGTCGCGCAGCACGAGGTCGATCTCACCGGATCGGCCGCGCCATCGCCGCGCCAGCAGCGGATAGCCCCGGCGGGCATAATCCGCAGCCACGCCATTCTCGGCCGCGACGCCCGCGTGATAACCGCACCGCCCGGTATCGACCCGGCCCGCCACACCTGCGAAATCAAGCGCCATCGTCATCCCCTTTTGCCGAGAGGCGCATGGCCAGTTGATAGACCGGGCGCCGTTTCACCGCGAGCCGCGTCGAAACGAAATCCGCCGCATCGCGGACCGACATCGTTTCCAGCGCCTTGTTCACTTCCTGTTCTAGGTCAATTTCCCTAACAGATCCTGAATCCCCTTTCCCGATCAGCACCACCACCTCGCCCCTGGCGGGGGTCTCGCGGTAGTGACCGGCCAGCTCTGACAGGCTCCCCCGCCGGACTTCCTCGAATTTCTTGGTCAGTTCCCGGCAGACCGCCGCCTCGCGGTCGCCCAGCACATCCTGCGCGGCCAACAGCATCTCCGGCAGGCGTCGGGGCGATTCGTAGAACACAAGCGTCGCGGGCACGCCCGACAGGTCGCGCAGCGCCGATTTACGAGGCCCGCCCGCACTGGGCAGGAAGCCGGCGAACAGGAACCTGTCCGTGGGCAGCCCGGCCAGCGTCAGCGCCGTGACCACGGCGCTGGCCCCCGGCGCGCTGGTGACCGGGAACCCGGCCTCGGCGGCGGCGCGCGCCAGGTCGAACCCGGGGTCCGAGATCATCGGCGTCCCCGCCTCGGACGCGTAAAGCACCGATTTCCCCGCCGCCAGGTCCGCCAGAAGGCGCGGCCGCACCCGCGCGCCGTTGTGATCGTGGTAAGCCACCAAGGGCCGGTCGCCCAGCGCCACCCCGTGCAGTTCCATCAGCCGCCGCAGGCTGCGCGTGTCCTCGGCCGCCAGCACCTCCGCCGTCGCCAGCAGGTCGAGCGCGCGCAGCGTAATGTCGCGCGCATTACCGATGGGTGTGGCCACAAGGTACAAGCCCGGCGTCAATCCGCCACCCTGTCCGGCGCTTTCCGGATTCGTCACTGGTCCCCCCTTTCGCCCTTCTCTATGATCGTCGCCAAATCGCTCAGCGCGCCGCCCGTGCCGCGCATGTCGCGCAAGAAACGAGGGAGTCCACCGTCCATGTTCGCCATTTTTTCCAATTTCCGCAAGGCGCTGCGCCCGCTGGCCGGTCTGGCCGCCGCAGCCGCGCTGGCGGCCTGTGACCCCTCTGCGCTGACCAATATCGGCGGAGGCGGCGACGGTCCACGCATCAATACGGGCAAACCGATCCCTGTGGCCCTGCTTGTGCCGCAATCCGATCAGGGGGCCGCGCCGATCGCCACCTCGCTGGAAAACGCCGCCCGGCTGGCGATGGCCGATCTGGGTGAAGGTGTGACCATCGACCTGCGCGTCTATGACACGGGCGGCCAGGCCCCCGCCGCCGCCGCAGCCGCGCAAAAGGCCGTCGATGAAGGCGCCAAGATCATCCTGGGCCCGCTGCGTGCCGACGCGGTGAACGCCGCCGGCCTCGCCGTGGCGGACGAGGGTGTGAACGTGCTGGGCTTTTCCAACAACCCCACCATCGCCGGCGGCAACGTCTTCATCCTCGGCTCGACCTTCGACAACACCGCGCGCCGGATGATGGCCCACGCCCGCCGCAACGGCAAATCCAACATGGTGGTGATCTACTCCGAGGACGTGGCCGGGCAACTGGGCAAGCTGGCGATCGAAAAGGCGGCCGAGGAATACGGGGTCAACATCGTCGGCAGCCAAGGCTACCAGCTGTCGATCGAGGGTGTTTCGGCAGCGGCCAGCGCCGCGGGCCGCGTGGTGTCCTCCGGCGCCGCCGACAGTATCTTCATCACCACCGCCGCCAGCAACGAGGCCATGCCGATCCTGCTCGACCGCCTGCCCGGGGCCGGGGTGGACCCCGCAAAGGTGCAATACATCGGCCTGACCCGCTGGGACGTGCGCCCGGATCTCTTTGGCCTGGCGGCCTCTGACGGGGCCTGGTTCGCGGTGCCGAACGTGGCCCGGCTGGAAAGCTTCTCGGGCCGCTACAACAGCACCTACGGCACCGCGCCGCATCCGTTGGCCGGGCTGGCCTACGACGGGATTTCCGCCATCGGCACGCTGGCCGCGCAGGGCCGCAACGATGCGCTGTCGGCCACGGCGCTCACCTCGACTGGCTTTACCGGCACGGGCGGTGTATTCCGCCTGATGAGCAATGGCGCCAACCAGCGCGCGCTGGCCATCGCCACGGTAAAAGACAAACAGATGGTGATCCTTGACCCTGCCCCCAGCAGCCTCCCAGGCGGCGGCCTCTGAGTCCGAGACGCTTCCCGACAACCTGATCGCGCCCGCCGCCGAGATCTTTGATCTTCCGGCGGTGCGCGGCACGCTTTTCGCCGGGATGCCCAAGGGCGCGCCGGAAACGGACGTGCGCAAGCACACGGTCAAGACGCTGCGCGCCGCCTTCGACGCGGGCCGGGCCAAGGTGGCAGAGGCCTTTGCCGCCGACCCCTTCGGCGCCCGCCGCACCACGCGGTCCTATACCTGGATCACCGATTGCATCGTGCACCTGGCCTTCGAGGTCGCCACCGAGGTGCTGCACCGCCTGCCCAACCCGACCGAGGCCGAACGCCTGTCGGTGCTGTCAGTCGGCGGCTACGGGCGCGGGGAAATGGCGCCTTTCTCGGACGTCGACCTGCTGTTCCTCACCCCCTACAAGATCACCCCCTGGGCCGAGAGCGTCATCGAGTCGATGCTCTACATCCTCTGGGACCTGCGGCTGAAGGTCGGGCACAGCTCGCGCACCGTGCGCGACTGCCTGCGCCTCGGGGCCGAGGATTTCACCATCCGCACCGCGATGCTGGAAAGCCGGTTCCTGACCGGCGACGCGGGTCTCGCCGACGACCTGGACCGCACCCTGTGGAACGACCTGTTCAACGCCACAGCGCGTGAATTCGTCGAGGCCAAGCTGAGCGAACGCGACGCCCGCCACGACAAGCAGGGCCAGCGCTACATGGTCGAGCCCAACGTCAAGGAGGGCAAGGGCGGGCTGCGCGACCTGCAGTCGATGTTCTGGATCATCAAGTATGTCCACCACACCGACGATGTCTCGCAACTGGTGACGACCGGCGTGTTCCGGCCCGAGGAATACGAAACCTTCGTCCAGGCGGAACGCTTTCTCTGGGCGGTGCGCTGCCACCTGCACCTGGCCGCCGGGCGCGCCAACGAGTTGCTCAGCTTCGACATGCAGGTCGAGGTGGCGCGGCGGATGGGCTACAACGACCGGGGCGGGCGGCGCGCCGTGGAATGGTTCATGCAGGACTATTTCCGCCACGCCACCTCGGTGGGCGACCTGACGCGCATCCTGCTGACCTCGCTGGAGGCCGACCACACCAAGGGCGCGCCGCTGATCCAGCGCCTGTTCCACCGGCCGCCACAGGTCAAGGATGGTTACAAGGTCGTGCACAACCGGCTGGCCATCGCTGATGACGCCGCCTTTCTTTCCGACAAGCTGAACCTGCTCAGGGTCTTCGAGGAAGGGCTGCGGACCGGCCTCTTGATCCATCCGGACGCCATGCGCCTGGTCAAGGCCAACCTGCACCTGATCGACAATGCCTTCCGCGAGGATGACGAGGCGCGGACACTGTTCCTGGACCTGCTGCTGAAACACGGCAATCCCGAACGCGCCCTGCGCCGAATGAACGAACTGGGGGTGCTTTCCGCCTTCATTCCCGAATTCGCGCCCATCGTGGCGATGATGCAGTTCAACATGTACCACCACTACACGGTGGACGAACACACCATCCAGTGCATCTGGAACCTGTCCGAGATCGAGCACGGCAACCTGACCGAGGAACTGCCCGTCGCCTCGACCATCCTCAAGGAAGGCATCAATCGCCGCGTGCTCTATGTCGCGCTCTTGCTGCATGACATCGGCAAGGGCCGGAACGAGGATCACTCGATCCTCGGCGCCCGCATCGCGCGCACCGTCGCGCCGCGCCTGGGTCTGTCGAAATCCGAAAGCGCCACGGTCGAATGGCTGGTCCGCTATCACCTGCTGATGTCGGACATGGCCCAGAAACGCGACATCGCCGACCCGCGCACCGTGCGCGGCTTTGCCAAGGCGGTGCAGACACGCGAACGGCTGGACCTGCTCTGCGTGCTGACGGTCTGCGACATCCGCGGCGTCGGCCCGGACACCTGGAACAACTGGAAGGCGGCGCTGATCCGCGCCCTCTACCGCCAGACACGCCGCGCGCTCGAAGGCGGGATGGAGGCGCTCAACCGCGAGAACCGCGGCACCGAGGCGCGCGAGAACCTGCGCGAGGCGCTGTCGGACTGGGACACGCTGGCGCTGGCCGCCGAGACCAGCCGCCACTACGATCCCTACTGGCAGGGCCTGCATGTCACCGCCCATGTGGTCTTTGCCAAGCTGCTGCGCGACCTCAAGCAAGACGAGATCGCCATCGACATCCACCCCGACGAGGACCGCGACGCCACCCGTGTCTGTTTCGCGCTGCAGGATCACCCGGGCATCTTCTCGCGTCTGACCGGGGCACTGGCCTTGTCCGGCGCCAACGTCGTGGACGCGCGGACCTTCACCACCAAGGACGGCTACGCCACCGCCGCCTTCTGGATCCAGGACGCCGAGGGCTCACCCTACGAGGACAGCCGCATCCCGCGCCTGCGCGAGACCATCCGCAAGACGCTGATGGGCGAGGTTGTCGCCCGCGAAGCGATGAAACCCAAGGACAAGCTCAAGAAGCGCGAAAAGGCCTTCAGGGTTCCGACCCACATCACCTTCGACAACGACGGCTCCGAGATCTTCACCATCATCGAGGTCGACACCCGCGACCGCCCCGGCCTGCTCTTCGACCTGGCCCGGACACTGGCCGGGCTGAACATCTACGTCGCCTCCGCCGTGATCGCGACGTACGGCGAACAGGTGGTCGACACCTTCTACGTCAAGGACATGTTCGGGCTGAAACTGCACTCGAAGGTCAAGCGCGACCAGATCGAGAAGAAACTGCGCTCGGCCATCGAGGAAGGCGCCGAACGCGCGCGCGGCTAACTGGCTGCATCCCAGATCGCCCGCAGGCAAGCACCCTGCGGGCTTTCGGGCGCAACATGCACAAAGGCCATCGCCTCGTCCCGGGTGCGAAAGACCCCGGTTTCCCAGGGGCTGAGGCCATCGGTGATCGACTGGTACATCCGCGACATCCCGTAAACCACGTCCCCCGGCGCGTGGACCGACGTGCGCGAGGCGTGATCCCGTTCGGCGTAATAGCCCTTGAGCCGGTAGGCCAGCCGCTGCATGTCGGCGAAATAGGCGTCGTGCAGCGTACAGTCCGCCATGTCCACCAAGGCGTGCTGATGCCTGTCGTACAGCGGATGCCCGGCATATTCGAGAAAGGACTCGATATGCTCTTCGGTCCCGACCTCTCCGCGGAAATGCACGAGAACCAGGTTGAACCGGGGCAAGACCTCGAAAGTGACTGGCACGCGCACACGACCTTTTGGGATGACATCACGGTGCAACCCGGGACGTCACCCGTCAAGAGGTACTCGGCATCACCGAAACATCACAGCGGTTGAGTGATCCGGCAGGAACATACCCCCCAAAATCACCCCGCGTGCACACATCCTTCGGCCCCGGTGTCATGAAAGGGCCCGCGCAATCGACACCATGCGCACGCGGATCACGTCTTTGGCATGGCGCGGCGTCCTACTTGCCCCCCTCACCGCCGACCGCGCCACCGCCCTGATGCGGCCGCTGCTCTGATCCGCGCCCCTTCCGCCACCCTGCCCTTTCGGCTAAGCGGGAGCACAGAGCAGCAAGCGAGCAAGCCCATGAAACCCATCCGCCTTGTCGCCGGTGTCATGACCGTCGGCTTCTGGACCCTGATGAGCCGGGTTCTGGGCGTCGTGCGCGAGGTCATGATCCTCGCCCTGATCGGCCCCGGCCCGGTCATGGACGCCTTTGTCGCGGCCTTTCGCCTGCCCAATCTCTTTCGCCGCTTCTTTGCCGAGGGCGCGTTCAACGCGGCCTTCGTGCCGCTGTTTTCCAAGAAATACGAGGGCGAGGAAGATCCGCTGATCTTTGCCCGCGACGCGCTCAACGGGTTGGCGACGGTGCTCCTGGCGCTGACCGCACTGGCGATGATCTTCATGCCCGCGCTGGTCTGGGCCACCGCGGGCGGCTTTGCCGGGGACGCGCGGTTCGACCTGACCGTGGGCTTTGGGCGGGTGGTCTTTCCCTATATCCTGCTGATCTCGCTGGCGGCGCTGTTTTCCGGCGCGCTGAATGCCACCGGCCATTTCGCCGCCGCCGCCGCCGCGCCGGTGCTGCTGAACATCCTCGTCTGTCTGTCGATGGGCCTTGGCGCCGTCCTGGGCGGGGACGTGATCCAGTACCTGATCTGGGCGGTGCCCGTGGCGGGCATGGCGCAGCTTGCCCTGGTCTGGGTGGCCGCCGACCGCGCGGGCGTGCGCATCCGCCCCGGACGCCCGCGCCTGACACCGGACATGAAACGGCTCGTCGTGATCGCGGTGCCTGCCGCGCTGGCGGGCGGCGTCATGCAGATCAACCTGCTGGTGGGCCAGCAAGTCGCCAGCCACTTCGAAAAGGCGGTGGGCTGGCTCTATGCCGCCGACCGGCTGTACCAATTGCCGCTGGGCGTGGTGGGCATCGCCGTGGGCATCGTGCTGCTGCCCGATCTGTCGCGCCGGCTCAAGGCGCAGGACGACGGCGGCGCGCGCAACGCGTTTTCCCGCGCGGGCGAACTGAGCCTCGCCCTGACCGTCCCCGCCGCCGTGGCACTGGTGGCGATCCCGCTGCCGATGGTCTCGGTCCTCTTCGAACGTGGCGCGACCACCGCCAGCGACAGTGCCGCCATCGCCACGGCGGTGGCGATCTACGGCCTCGGCCTGCCCGCCTTCGTGCTGCAGAAGGTGCTGCAGCCGCTCTACTTCGCGCGTGAGGATACGCGCAGCCCCTTCCGATTTGCAGTCTGGGCGATGGTCATCAACGCGGTGGTGGCCATCGGGCTGGCGCCCATGATCGGCTGGCTTGCCCCCGCCATCGCCACCACGCTGGCAGGCTGGGTCATGGTCTGGCAACTGGCGCGCGGCGCAAAGGCAATGGGCGAAGTGGCGCATTTCGACGACCGTTTCCGCCAGAGGCTCTGGCGGATCGTGACCGCCTCGCTGGTCATGGGCGCCGTGCTCTGGGGGCTGAACATCCTGCTGACGCCCTGGCTGGCCCTGCCCTACCTGCGGCTGGCCGTCCTTGCCGGGCTGATCGGGATGGGCATTATCACCTACGGCATCGCCGGGCAGGCCCTGGGCGCCTTCCGCCTGTCCGAGATCAAGGCCATGCTCAAACGGTCCCGCGCATGACGGTGCGCGCGCTGCTCTCTGCCGGTGAGGCGGCCGCCGCGCTGGAAACCCTTGCCGCCAGCGCCCGGTCAGAGCTGCTGCTCTGCCTGCCGCGACTCGCGCCCGACAGGCCCCTGGTCCTGCCCGATCTGCGGGACCGCGGGCTGGACACCTGGGGCGACCTTCTGGCGCTGCTGTCCCGGCGCGGGTTGTCGCTGCGCATTCTCGTGTCTGACCCCGATCCCCTGCTCACGCCACAAGCGCACCGCGCCGCCTGGCGCCGCGCCTCGGGCTTTGCCGATGTCCTGCAGGGCAGCGCGCAATTGCTATGTGCGCCGCATGGGCAGGTGGCCCAGGGCGCGCGCGGCTATGTCCTGCGACGCCGCCTCGCGCCCGCGATGACAGCGCTCCGGGCCGAGGACCCGGCGCGCCTGACCCCGGTCCAGCGCGCCCTAGTCCAAGGCGGCGCCAGCGCCCGCCCGGCCGAAATCCACCAGGCCTTTGCCCTGGCCGATGGCGCCGGGGCCGTGATCGGTGGGCCGGACCTTGGAACCGATGCCCCCTCTGTCATGGCCCTGCATATCGCGGACTCGGATTTCTGCGGCGCCCTGCGGGGGCATTTCGCCGATTGCTGGGCCGCGGCGCTGGACAGTGGCGCCGCCCTCGCCGCACCGGGCAGCGCCCTGGACAACCCGACCCGCCCGCAAAGCCGCGATGACCTGCGCCTGTTGCGAACACAATCACGCCCCCGCACAGGCCTGGCGCCCCGGACGCTTGCCAACGATGTCGAACCGGCGCTGGTCCGTCTCTTCAGCGGCGCCCGCCGACGCATCCTGATCCGCACCAGCGCCCTGCGCCACGATGGCCTGACACAGGCACTGGCACAGGCCGCGCAGACCCCGGACCTGCACCTGATCCTGTTGCTGCCGCCCGAGACGCGAGGCACATGGGATGACACCCGCGCCGCCGCGCTGCAGGGCGCCGCACTGGCCCACCTGCAAGCGGCCTATGGCAACCGGCTGGCGCGGGTCTCCGATCCGCAGGCCGAGGGCATGCTGTGCCTGGTGGACGGGATCACCGTGATCGGCTCCGCCTCGCTGACCCGCCGCGCCTGCCGTTGGAACAGCGAGGCGGCGGCATTGATCCGCGACGAGCGCCTGACCGAAACCCTGCTGGCCCATCTGGGCACCGGCCTCTCCGGCGACCCGGACCGCGCCGCGACCTGGACCGCGCATGGCCCCGCCCTGCCCCTGTCCGTGGACAAGCCCCGCCGCAGCCTGCTACCCGACGACCTGTTCTGAACGGCTACCGGCGCCGGATACGTTCCAGCACCCGCGCCACGCCGCCGGGCGCCAACAGAACGGTCAGCGCGAATCCGGTGACAAAGCCCACCACGTCGGCAATCCAGTCGCTGCCGCCCCCGAACAACACGCCAAAGACCAGCTGCACCGCCAGAAGCATCCCGATCAGGGTAAAAGCGCGCACCTGCGGCGCCCCCTCGTTGCCCAACCGCACCCAGAGCAGGAAGGTAAAGCCGCCGATGAGGCCGTAGACCCCGGGAAAGGCACCCACCAGCCAGGGATCGTCGCTGAACAGGCCAAAGCCAATCGCCCCGACAATCCCCGAGACAAAGAACACCGCGAGAAAAACCAAAGACCCAACCGATTCCGCCACGATCTTGCCCATCGCCAGCAGGATCACCATGCTGAACAGCCCGTGGCTGAAACTCGGGTGCAGGAACAGGTAGGCCACAAACCGCAGCAGGTGTTCCGGCGGATACTGCCCCGTCTCCAGCATCCAGTCGAAGGCCCGGCCCGAAAAGGCATAAGTCTCGATCGCCGAGGTCCGCCAGCCGACCGCGCCGGGGCCGCCCACGATCCCCTGTCCGCCCAGCCAGATCACCAGCTCGATCCCTGCCAGAACAAGGAACAGGGCCGCCACTACGGGCGGCAGCGGGTTGATCGGGGCCTCGTTATGCGGGTGCGTCATGGGGGCCTCTTTCTTGACGGTGTCCGGCGGCATGGGTAAGCCAGCCGCGCAGGAATATCCACAGGGGAACCAGAATGTCCGAGTCTCAGCCCAATGCCGCCTTCACGCCGCGCGTCTTTTCGGGCATCCAGCCTTCGGGCAACCTGCACCTGGGCAATTACCTGGGCGCGCTGAAACGCTTTGCGGACAGCCAGACGGCGGGAATCCAGTCCATCTTTTGCATGGTCGACATGCATGCGATCACCGTCTGGCAGGACCCCGAGGCGCTGCGCCGCCAGACACGCGAGCTGACCGCAGGCTTCATCGCCTCCGGCGTCGATCCGGAAAAATCCATCCTCTTCAACCAGAGCCAGGTTGCCGAACACGCGCAGCTGGCCTGGATCTTCAACTGTGTCGCCCGAATGGGCTGGATGCAGCGCATGACGCAATGGAAGGACAAGGCCGGCAAGAACCAACAGAACGCCTCGCTGGGACTCCTCGCCTATCCCGCGCTGATGGCGGCGGACATCCTTGTCTATCACGCCACCCATGTGCCCGTGGGCGAGGACCAGAAACAGCACCTGGAACTGACCCGCGACATCGCCATCAAGTTCAACAACGACTTTGGCGTCGATTTCTTCCCGATCACCGAACCGGTGATCGAAGGCACCGCCACCCGCGTCATGTCCCTGCGCGACGGCACCAAGAAGATGTCAAAATCCGATCCCTCGGACATGAGCCGGATCAACCTGACCGATGACGCCGATGCCATCGCGCAGAAGATCCGCAAGGCCAAGACCGACCCCGAACCGCTGCCCGAGAGCGTCGAGGGGCTGGCAGAACGCCCCGAGGCGCGCAACCTGGTCAACATCTACGCGGCAATCGCCGATCTCTCGGTCGAACAGGTCATCACCGAACACGGCGGCCAGCAGTTCGGCACCTTCAAGCCCGCGCTGGCGGACCTGGCGGTGGCCAAGCTGGAACCGATCTCCTCCGAGATGAAGCGCCTGACCGCCGACCCGGCCCAGATCGATACGATCCTGCGGCGCGGCTCGGAACGCGCCCGCGAGATCGCCGCCCCGATCCTGGAGAAGACCTACGAGATCGTGGGCATGGTCCGCTAAGGGTCGATTTCGAAAACGCCTGTCCCGGGCCTGACCCGGGACCTCGCGCCTCCCATTTCGGGTGGCTGACGGCCAGACAGCAGGGTCCCGCAACGCGAAGGTTAACGGGACCTTTCCGATTTGTACAAAATGCCGATTTCGCCGTACGTTTTGTACAAAACGTACAAATCGCGCGGTGGCTCAGACTGCCGCGCCGCCTTCCGGATCGGCGGTGCGCACCCAGTCCCGCGCCGCCTCCAGGTTCGCTATGCCGAAGGTCCGTATCTTGGTCGAGATCAGCGCCCCTGCGGCCTTCACCACCGGGCTGATCCAGCCCATGTCAGACACCACGGCGACATGGGTGATGTAGCGGATATTGCGAATGTCGAACTTCAGCCCCGGCACCAGGAGCGACGGATCGAAGGTCGGGAAATGCTCGACCACCTCGATCATGCGCACCGTGCCGTTGCGGTCTATGAAGTCCTGAAGCTTGTGCACCAGCGGCTCATAAACCTCGCGGCTGATGTGCCCTTTTACATGAAATTCAACGACTTTTGTCGCGTCGTCCTCGTGGTAGTCGATGGTCATCTCTCGACCCTCCCCGGACTCAGGATGATCCCCGAAGAGACGCTCGGCAATGCCTCATGTCAGCATGGGGACAGAGCCGCCGAATCTTGCCGAATGGCGACATCATCGAGGCAGCCGTCGATTTCTCTGACGCGTTGGTCCGTCCCCCTGGGCGCCCCTATTGCTGCCCCTGCCCCGCCGCGATCCGTGCCGCCAGTCGCAGTGCATGGCTGGGATCCGTCGCCGCGACGGGCAGCACCGGGTCATAGGCCGCGCGGATCACCTGGGCCAGGTCGGGCCGCAGGATCACCCGACCGCCCTCGACCTGCGCCAGCGGAGAGCGGTCGGCAAAGGCCCGATCCGACCACAGCAGGATCGTCTGCACCACCTGGCTCAGCGCCAGCGTCTCTGCCGGGACCTTGGTCAATTCGCCATCCATCCGCAGGAAGACAAAACAGGCTTTGATGCCGCCATCGGCATCAAAGCGGAACACGCGATACTGGTTCGCCTCCGCAGCCTGCAGGCGGTCGACCAGCGGGGCCAGTCCTTCGATCAGGCGATCAAGGTCCGGCACCTCCAGCAATTCGGCCCAGTCGCGGAAGAAAAAGACCATGACATTGGCCCCAAGCTCGGGGTCCGTCTCTGCCATCTGGTGCCCGGCCAGGGTGCAGACCGCCTCGAAGGCGCCCTTGACCACCTGCAGCGTATCATCCTCGACTCCAAAGACGATCGGCGCCAGGGGACGCCCCCAGCGCGCGCAGAGATAGCTGCCGTCAGACCGCGTAAAGAGCGAGGCGATCTCTTCGGGGGTCATTTCCTGGGTCATGCCGGCTGTCCTCTTCACGTCCTGGAATAGCACTGCGCCGCGACCTGCCTCAAAACGGCCCGAAAGGCAAACCACCGCTGCAAGGTCGGGTTTACCCGACCCCCGCGCAGCTTGGCCGCCTATGCCCGCGCCCCCATGTCGGAAGGACAGCAGAGGAGAGACCCCATGCACAGTCGACGCACCATGCTCAGCCTGGTAAGCGCCTTCGTCTTTGCCGCCGCCACGCCCGCGCTTGCCTCCTGCAACGGCAACGACGCGGGCCGCATAGCCCTTGCGTCGGGCGACCGGACGGAAACCGTCGCCCTTGCCGATGCCAGCCCCTCTTTCACGCAAAGCGGCCAACCGACAATCAACCTGGCGCTCTGCGCGGACAGCGCGCCCGTCCTGGCCAGCATGACCAAAGAGGCCGTCGGCCAGCAGATCGCACTGACACTGGACGGAGAGCCGGTCTGGAACGCGGTGGTGGCACAACCGATCCTTGGCGGCGCCTTGCAGGTCACTGGCGGCTTTACCGCGGACGAGGTCCAGGACCTGGCCACCCGCCTGCGCGCGGCGGCGGGTCTGGTGGACTGATATCAGCCTTCGAAAAGATCGCTCTGCCCCGGCGGCACCGGGGCTGCGAGGCCCAGGTGTTTCCACGCCTTCTGTGCCAGCATCCGCCCGCGTGGCGTCCGGCTGATGAGCCCTTGTTGCAGAAGATAGGGTTCCACCACTTCCTCCAGCGCGTCCCGGCTTTCCGACAGCGCGGCAGAGAGCGTCTCGATCCCCACCGGGCCGCCGCTATAGTTCTCGGCCATCAGCAGCAGGTAACGCCGGTCCGCCCCGTCCAGGCCCAGGCTGTCGACCCCCAGCCGGGTCAGCGCATTGTCCGCCAAGGCGCGGCTGACCACGCCACCGCCCTCGACCACGGCGAAATCCACCACCCGCCGCAACAGCCGTCCGGCAATCCGGGGTGTGCCGCGTGACCGGCGCGCGATTTCCAGCGCGCCATCGCCCTCCATCCGCACGCCCAGCTTGCGCGCGTTGCCCGTGACGATGGTTTCAAGCTCGGGGATGGTGTAGAAGTTCAGCCGCGTCGGGATGCCGAACCGGTCGCGCAGGGGCGTTGTCAGCAGGCCCAGCCGCGTCGTCGCGCCGACGAGCGTAAAGGGCTGCAACTCGATCCGCACGGTGCGCGCTGCCGGCCCCTCGCCGATGACGAGGTCCAGCTCGTAGTCTTCCATCGCCGGATAGAGCACCTCTTCGACGGCGGCATTCATCCGGTGGATCTCGTCGATGAACAGCACGTCGTTGCGTTCGAGGTTGGTCAGGATCGCCGCAAGGTCGCCCGCCTTGGCCAGAACCGGGCCGGAGGTCATACGGAACCCGACCCCCAGTTCCCGCGCCATGATCTGTGCCAGTGTCGTCTTGCCGAGGCCCGGAGGACCGTGGAACAGCGTGTGGTCCATCGCCTCGCCACGGCTGCGCGCGCTCTGGATGAAGACGCGCAGGTTGGCGCGCGCCTCGGCCTGGCCGATGAAATCCTCCAGCATCTGAGGACGAAGCGCGCGGTCGCGGTCCTCTGGCAAGGGATCGGGGCGCAGGGTGGGGTCGGGGTCGCTCATGTCCATCCCTTAGCCTTTCGGCGCCAGCAGCTTCAACGCCGCGCGGATCAGGCCGGCAGTCTCCGCTTCCGGCTCTGCGCCCGCCGCTTCGGCTACGGCGCTGGCCGCCTCGGAGGGGCCGTAACCCAGGTTGCCCAGCGCCGATAGCGCCTCGGCCTGTGCGCTGGACCGGCGCGGGGGGGCCTTGCGGGGGGCATCGGGGGCAGGAGACGTCTCGATCACCTCGGCAGGGGCTGCATGCGGCTCGGCGCCGGTGGGTTCGCTGACGCCCATCGCCATGATGGCAGGCGCCTTGTCCTTCAGCTCGTTCACGACGCGCTGCGCCGTCTTGGGGCCGATCCCCCTGGCCGCCTTGATCGCCGTCCAGTCGCCCAGCGCCAGCGCACGGCTGACCCCGTCCGGACCAAGCGTGCCCAGGATCGCCAGCGCCGCCTTGGCGCCCACGCCCTGCACCGACAGCAACAGGCGGAACCATTCCTTTTCCACCAGCGTCGGAAAGCCGAACAGCTGTAACAGGTCCTCGCGCACCAGAAGATCGGTATAAAGCGCCGCGGCCTCGCCCGCGCCGGGCAGGCCCGCGCGCACCCGGTCGCTGCAATAGACAACATAGCCGACGCCCTGGACGTCGATCAGCACGTGATCCTCGCCGTGGTAGACGATCCGTCCCGCGATGCGCCCGATCATGCGCGCACCTTCATGCGCCGGGCGCCCATGTGATGCGCATGGCAGATCGCCACCGCCAAGGCATCCGCCGCGTCCGGTCCCGCCGGATTGGCGCCGGGGAGTTGCAGGTTCACCATGTGCTCCACCTGGTGTTTCTCGGCATGGCCGACACCGACCACCGTCTTCTTGACCGAGTTCGGCGCGTACTCCCCGATCGGCAGGCCGAACTGCGCCGGAACCAACAGGGCAATCGCCCGCGCCTGCCCCAGTTTCAGTGTGCCGGCCCCGTCGCGGTTGACGAAGGTGTGTTCCACAGCCGCCTCGTCGGGCAACATCCGGTTGAAAACATCGGTCAGCAATTCGTGCAGGGCGAGCAGGCGTTCGGCCAATTCCTTGCCTCCGGGTTTGCACAACCCGTTTGCGACATGCCTGAGTCGGCTGCCCTCGACCTCGATCACACCCCATCCAAGGGTCCGAAGCCCCGGATCAATGCCCAAAATTCGCATGGATGCCCGCCCGTGTTGTTTTTCAGACACGGCTAGCACGAAAGGCGAACAAAAGCCAAGGTTAATGCGGCGAGGGCCATTTGCGACACCGGCTGTCCCAACCCCGACACGTTGCGTTTGATTGCGGCAGAGAGCTGCCGGAAAACGACCTCGGATAGAGCGGATTTTTGCTTGTTTTTCAGTAGGGTTAACCGCAGCATATGCCATGCAGAAATCGCATGTGACCCATGCAGAAAATGCGCCTTGTTGCAGCAGATTGCCCAAACTATGTGCGGTTTCAGAACGAACACTCACCCCCCTTCCCAAGGAGACCAGCGATGGCCGCATTCGACACAAACCGCCCCTTCGCCGCGTCGGGCTCCGCAGCCCAGATCGGCAACATCTTCACTTCGGCATTCGGTGCGACCCGCGCCCAACGTCCGTCGGATTCCGCCGCAGGAATCGGCAGCTTCATCACCGCTGTCTTTAACGCGTTCTCCGCATGGAACGACGCACGCTTGACCCGCAACAGCCTGTCGGCCCTGACCGACCGCGAGCTGGAAGATATCGGTCTGCACCGCGGCGACATCGACAACGTTGCACGCCGTTTCTGAAGACCACGCGCGCTGACGGCCGACCGGGATGATCGGCCTGACGGGCAACGCCACTCACGGCATAGGGAAAACCCGCGCTTCATCGGAAGCGCGGGTTTTTTCTTGTCTCTCGATACCTTGGGTAGTTCAGCCCATGACCGGCGTGAGGAAACCAGACAGCACGCGGGTCACGGGATCGACCTGCAGGATCCACGCCCCGGCCTTTTCATAGAAAACGCCCTGTGACAGCCGTTCGACGTGTCCGGTGTAAATCGGGTCGCCCAGCCAGGCCAGGGCGACCACCTTGAACAGCATCACCGCCACCACCAGGCGCAGGAACAGGTGCAGGCCGAAACCGCTCATCCTGCTCTGGGGGACCTGTTCGATCACGCCGTTGCGGTTCATCCGGGTCATATACCCCTGTGACATCCGGATGTGCTTGCGCCGCAGCGCTTGTTCACGCTTGTGAAAGCTCCTCTGAGCGTCGTCCATGGCAGCCTCATTTCAACCGGCCCCCACCGGATAAGGCAATTTTTAGCCAAACTTTATGGCAAGATTGGGGCAATTGGATTCAATTTAGCCTCGATTGCCCCAGTTAACCCTTTGTTTACTGGTTTTTCCGAAGCGTCAGCGTAACCCACTCACCGATCACATCGCGGCGCAATTGCGGCATCCCGTGGGCAGTGTAGACCTCGACGACCTCGTCGGCCTGCCAGGTCAGGATACCCGAAAGGATAGCATACCCGCCCGGGGCCAGATGCTTTTCCATGTCGGGCGCCAGGTCGATCAGCGGCTGTTTAAGGATGTTCGCAAAGACAAGGTCATAGGGCGCACGGTCGTGCAGCTCGCGGCTGTCAAATCCGGCGGCCACGACACAGGTGACCTTGTCGGCCAGATCGTTGGCCCGCACGTTGGCCTCTGCCACTTCCACGGCAACCTCGTCGATGTCCGAGGCGATCACCGGATCGGGCCAGATTCGCGCAGCCCCCATCGCCAGAACGGCGGTGCCACAGCCGATATCGGCAACGTTGCGCCCCTGGAATCCTTCTGTCGCCAGCCGGTCCAGCGCCTCGAGACAGCCCTGTGTGGTGCCGTGGTGCCCGGTGCCAAAGGCCATCGCCGCCTCGATCAGCAGCGGCTCGGCCCCGTCGGGGATCTTGTCCGCGTCATGGCTGCCATAGACGAAAAAGCGCCCGGCCTCGACCGGCGTCAATTCGCGCCGGACCTTGTCGACCCAGTCGGTGTCCGGCACCTCGGAAATGACAAAGCTATTGGCGTCATAGGCCGCGGCCAGCAGGGCAAGCTCGATCTCGTTCGGGGCCTCGGTGAAATAACCGCCCACCTCCCAGGTGCCAGTGCCGTCCTCGATCTCGAAGACGCCGATGCCCGTGGGCTCGGGGTCAAGCTCCTCGAGCGCGAGGCCCAGGGCCTCGGCCTTGTCCTTGTCGGCAAGCTTGGTGAAGGCGGTCCAGGTCTTGGGCATGTGGGTGATCCATTGATGGAAAAAAGCGCATTCGCTGTGGCACGAAAGCCCGACCGCCGCAAGCCGCGCCGCGTTTGACGTGCTTCCGTCACGCAGCCGTGCTAGGGGCGGTTGACCCAAGGCCAAAACACCATGCCCGCCGCAATTCTCGTCCTTTTCTACCTTGCCCTGACCTGCGCACCGCTGGCGCTGTCCGCGTTGCAGGGACTTCCCCCGCGCCCCTTGCGGGACGAACTGGCCTCTGGCGTGGCCCTGGCCGGGCTTGCGATCCTGCTGGTGGAATTCGCCCTGTCCGGGCGGTTCCGCGTGATCTCGGGGCGGATCGGCATGGATGTGACCATGCGCCTGCACCAGTTGCTGGCCCGCGCCTCCTCGGTCCTGATCCTGCTGCACCCGTTTCTCTATTCCGGACCGCAAAGCCTGCGGCCCGGCCTGACACCGCCCGGCTCCGCCCCGTTGAACTTCGACTGGCCCGGACTTTGGCCCGGGATCGTCGCCTGGCTGTTGCTGGGCGCCGTGATGGTCATGGCGCTGGGGCGTGACGCGTTATACCGGCACGAGGTCTGGCGCGCATTGCACGGGATCATGGCGCTGGTCATGGCGGGGCTTGGCGTCCTGCACGCCACCCGCGCCGGACGGTACAGCGGTGACCCTGTCCTCTGGGGTTTTTGGTGGGTCCTGTTTGCCATTGCGGTGCTCTCGCTGGCCTGGGTCTACGCGGTCAAGCCGCTGATGAAGGCGCGGCGCCCCTGGCGGGTCAGCAGCGTGACCCGGCTGGCAGACCGGACATGGGAGCTGTGCCTTGACCCCGAGGACCACAAGGGCCTGCGATATCGCCCCGGGCATTTCGCCTGGATCAGCATCGGCAAGCCCGCCGTCTCGCTGGACGAAAACCCGTTTTCCATCGCTTCCGCCCCGGCCGACGGCGGCAGGCTGCGCTTTGTCATCAAGGAACTGGGCGACTTCACCAACCGGCTGGGTCAGGTCACACCCGGCACCCGAGCCTGGGTCGATGCCCCCTTTGGCTCACTGACCTTGCAGCGGCATGACAAGGCCGGCGGCGTCGCATTGATTGCCGGCGGTGTGGGCATCGCCCCGATGCTATCCCACCTGCGTCAGCTGGATGCCGACAAGGACCCGCGCCCGCGCGTGCTGTTCTATGCCAACCGGGCCGAAGACCAGATCGCCTGCCGCGAGGAACTGGACCAGCGCACGCAAACCGGTCCGCTGCGCGTAGTCCACCTGCTGTCCGACCCGCCAAAGGGCTGGACCGGTGAAACCGGATTTCTGACGCCCGACGTGCTGACCCGGCATCTGGATGCGGCGGCCCTGAAAACCTGGGTCTTTGTCCTCTGCGGTCCGCCCCCCATGCTGCATGCGGTCGAGAACGCGCTACTGGCGCTTGGCGTGTCCCCCCGCAACATCCTGCTGGAGCAGTTCAGCTATGACTAGCCGTGGACGCATTGCGCGCGCCTTCTGGGTGCTGACCCTCGTGATCGTGCTGGCGGTCCTGGCCTTCGCCCTGCGCGGCCAGTTCTAGCGGCGGCGCCAGCGGTTCGGGTCACGCAGGGCGCGGCGCTCGCGCAGGTTCACCCGCGGCAAGGGTCCCTCACCGATCCCCGCAACGTAGCGCCAGCCGAGGACCCCCGCCACAACACCCATGAACGCGCCCACCAGCGCCTGCGCATAGATCACGCCCTGCGCGGCGTATATGCCCGACAGCCAGAGCGCCACGGGCCACATCAGAACGGCCTCGCGCAGCCAGCTGAGCACCGAGGCCCAGAGCGGCCGCCCCAGAGTGTTGAACGCCGCGTTCGAGACGAACAGCATTCCGCCGAGCGTGAAGGACAGCGCCCCGAAATGGGTAAAGGCCCATAAGACCTCGGCGGCGTCCCCCTCCAGCCCAAAACCCCGTGCGATAATTCCGGTCAGCGCCATCAGGATCAGCCAGACGCCCGCCGCGTAGGCCAGGCAGAACAGCGCCGCGTCGCGGTAGGTCTGGCGCAGGCGGTCGAACTGCCGTGCACCAAAGTTCTGTCCGAAAATGCCCCCGATGGCGCCGGCCAGCGAAAACAACCCGCCAAAGGCCACCACCGTCAGCCGGTTGATGACAGCCCAGGCCGCCACGGCGGTATCGCCATACACGGCGATGAACCCGGTCAGCAGGAAGTTTCCGAAGGGTGTGGCCATCTGGGTGATGATCGCGGGCAGCGCCACGCGCAGCAGGCCCGGCCCATGCCGGAACATCAGGGCAGGCCGGGGCACAGCCAGCAACCGGTGCCGATGTGCCGCGAACCAGAGCGCCAGCCCGGCCATGATGCCGCGAAAGATCCAGACGCTCAGCGCCGCGCCATCCAGCCCCCAGCCAAGGACGTAGATCAGCAGCGGGTCCAGCCCCAGCATGATGATGCCGCCCCCCATCGTGACCATCATCGCCGGCCGCGCCAGCCCATCGGCCCGCAGCACCGCGCTGCCGCAGAGCCCCACGGCCATCACCGCCAGTGAGGGCATGGACAGCGCGACATAGCGCGCCGCCAGCTCCAATGCCTGACCTTCGGCCCCCGCACTGCTCAGCAGATCATGCCGGAACAGAACCACGGCCCCGGCTGTCACGGCCTGCACCAGGAAACACAGCAGCATTCCCGCTGCCCCCTGTTCGCGCGCGATGGCCCGCTCGCCCCGCCCGATGCTGCGGGACACCAGCGCCGTGGTGGCGATCATCAGGCCGACGCCGATGGAGACGGTAAAGAACTGGACGGCAAAGGCATAGCCGATGGCCGCCATCAGGATCGGTTCGCCCAGTTGCGACAACCAAAAGAGGTTGGCCGCGTCGACGACAAAGACAAAGGTGATGCCCGCCGCGCCGGTCAGCGTCATCCGGACGACGTGGCCCAGGGTCGCCCCTGTGAGGAAACGTCCCCCGGTCCCGGTCGCCTCGTCGGCCACGCCTATTCCGCCGGGGCCGCGACAACCCCGCTGAAGACGGTCTCATTGCCCGGTTCCGGGTGGCGCGGGATCATCAGCGCCAGCGCCAGGCTGGTCAGAGCCATGCCCGCCGCGAGGCCAAAGACGGACCCCGGCGAGGTATCCCAGAGATAGCCCAGCGTCGCCGGCAGAAAGACCGCCGCGATATGGTTGATGGTAAAGGCCACGGCGGCGGTGGGCGCCATGTCCCCCGGGTCGGCGATTTTCTGGAAATAGGTCTTCAGCGCGAAGGCAAAGCCGAAAAAGATGTGATCGATCACATAGAGCGTCGCCGCCAGAACCACGCCCCAGCCGAACCAGAACAACCCGCCGTAGGCCAGGAACACCAGCGTCAGCCCGATGTATTCAAAGGTCAGCGCGTTGCGTTCGCCGAACCTTGCAACCACCTGGCCAAAGATCGGCGTCGCCACCATGCTCAGAACCAGCGTCACGAGGTAAAGCGAGGTGATCTCGTGCACGTCATAGCCAAAGCGTTCGACCATCATGAAGGCGGCGAAGACGACAAAGATCTGCCGCCGCGCGCCCGACATGAACTGCAACGCGTAGTACAGCCAGTAGCGGCGGCGCAGGATGAATGTCTTGACCTGCGGATTGGGGCTTTCGAATTGCGGAAAGGCAAAGGCGCACCAGGCCGTGATCGCCAGCGTCAGCACCCCGGCAACGACATAAACAACGCTGTACGGCAGATCATAGGTCCGCCATGTCACGACGATGCAGGCATAGGCGACAAAGGTCGCGGCCGATCCCAACGCCACCAGCCAGCCCAGCATCTGCGGCGCACGATCCTTGGGCAACCACTGTAATTGCAGGCTCTGGTTGACCGTCTCGTAATAGTGAAAGCCGATCGAGCTCAGCAGGGTCACGAAAAGCAGCCCGCCGAGGCTGGGAAACATCGCCGTTATCGCCGTCGCCACGCCCAACAGCGCCAGCGACACCAGCGCCAGCACCTGTTCCCGCACCACCAGCAGAACAAGGATCACCCCGATGGCGAGAAAGCCGGGGATCTCGCGCACCGTGTGCAGCCAGCCGATGTGCTTGCCTTCGAAATTAGCCACCTCGATGACGAAATTGTTGAGCAGGGCCGACCAGGTGGCAAAGGACAGCGGCATGGCAATCGCCATGAGCGCCAGCAGGGCAATCGGGCGCCGCCAGACCGGAAGGTGGCGCGCTTCTGAAAGAGGAACCGGGGTCATGGTTTTGCTTTACGCCGCCACTCTTGGCTTGGCGAGTCCCGGTTCGGTGCACAAATGCACATTCCAGCCGCCGCCTCGGGCGCAGGTCCCGAAAGCAGCGACTGGGGCGCGGGTCTCAGAGCGCCTGCGCCTCTGAAAACCGGTATTCCACCTCCGCGAAACGATCCTTGGCAAAGACATAGAGGAACCGCAGCCCCTCTGCCCCGGCCACGGTGTCATGTTCCGCATCCTCGGGGATATACAGCGCGGTGCCCGGCGTCAGTTCATGCGGCACGCCGTCGATGGTCACGATGCCCGAGCCTTCGAGGCCGAAATAGATCTCGGCGGGGCTGTGGCGATGCGGCAGCAGGGTTCCGGAGGGGCCGAACTCCGCCACACCCATCACCATGCCGGAGGTCGAGGTCTTGTCGGCCGAAAACAGCGTCCGCCAGCGCACCGTGCCAAAGGCCGGATCCTCGCCGCCTTCCAGCGGCGCGTGGTCGGCGTTCGCGATAACCGGCAGCTTGGCCACCGCCATCATCATCTCGTTGGCGAATTCCATGTCGAAGTCCATGACGCCTCTCCTTTTGCGCACGGGGTGTTCCAAAGAGCATGCCCGAATCGCCCCCTGCGCCTCTGTCCCGGCTGCGACTGGGTTTTGTCGCCACGGGGAGGCCGGTTTGCGACAGGGCTGTCGCCTGTGGACAACTTGCCCCATCGGCACCTCCGCTGCGCGACATGCAATCTTCATGATCTGTATCAAGGCAACTCCGGCCCGTTCTGGTGCATCACACGGCCCAGCACGCGCGAGGAGGCACCGGCATGGATATCGTTCCCCTGATCGACCGGATCGGAGAAAACCCGACGGCGGCGCTCTTTGGCCTGATCACTGGCGTGATCTTCGGCGTGGCGGCGCAGCGGTCCCGATTCTGCCTGCGGGCCGCCACGGTCGAATTCGCCCGCGGCATGATGCAGGACAAGGTGGCAGTCTGGCTGCTGACCTTTTCCACCGCCGTGGTCTGGGTACAGGGCGCGCAGATCCTGGGCCTGCTCGACACGTCAGAGGCGCGCATGATGGCGGTGCCGGGCAGCTGGTCCGGCGCGGTCATCGGTGGCCTGCTCTTCGGGGCGGGCATGGTGCTGGCGCGGGGCTGTTCCGGCAGGTTGCTGGTTCTGGCCGCGACGGGCAACCTGCGGTCCGTGGTATCCGGGCTGATCTTTGCCGTGGTGGCGCAGATGTCCCTGACCGGCTGGCTGGCCCCCCTGCGCGACCGGTTGGCCGCGCTATGGGTCACCTCCGGAGGGCGGAACATGGACCTGCTGGCCGCGTTGCACCTGCCGCGCGAGGCCGGGCTTGTGATCGGGCTTGCCATCGCGCTCTTGGCGCTGGAGCTCAGCCGCCGCAACCGGATCGGCTTTTCCCGACTGGTCTTCGCTTCCGGCGTGGGGTTTGCCGCCGCCGTGGGCTATGGGCTGACCCATGCGCTGAGCCAGGTTGCCTTCGAGCCGGTCCAGATCGAAAGCCTGACCTTCACCGGGCCTTCCGCCAACACGCTGATGTTCTTCCTCGACCACAATTCGGTGCTGGAATTCGACATCGGGCTGGTGCCCGGGGTCGTTCTGGGCTCCTTCCTCGCCGCTCTTGTCAGCAAGGAGCTGAAGTTCCAGGGGTTCGAAGGTCCGTCGCCCATGCGCAACGCGATGATCGGCGCGGTGATGATGGGGTTCGGCGGAATGCTGGCGGGCGGCTGCGCCATCGGCGCGGGCGTCTCGGGCGGGTCGATCTTTGCCGGGACCGCCTGGCTGGCGCTGTTCTGCATGTGGGTCGGCGGGATGAGCATGGACGTCATCCTGGGCGGGCGCGGCCAACCGGCGCATGTGTGAGACCGCACCCGGCGTCCCGGCGTCGTCGGGACGCAATATCGACGACACGCCAACAGCAGGGTTCTGGAGCAGCTGAGAAACGACGCGCATCGACGACGCGCGCGGCGGCCTTCGGCCTTGTTCCGCGCAACCACTTCGCACCAACATGCCTTCCTTCCGAAAGAAGGCTCGTCAGTCACAGCCCGACCGAACGCATCAAGTCGTTTACATCGCCCGAACCGTATCGATCATAAGCTGTACGTTCTCCGGGTCCGCATCCGGCGTGATCCCGTGGCCCAGGTTGAAGATGTGCGGCCCCTTGCGGAAGGCTTCGACCACGCGCCGCGTCTCATCCACAAGCGCCTGGCCGCCCGTCACCATGTGCGACGAGGCAAGGTTGCCCTGCACGCAGCCCGAAACCTGCACATGCTCCGCCGCCCATTCCGGCGTCACGCTGTCATCCACTGCCACGCAATCCGCGCCGGTCGCCTTATGGAAACCCACGTATTTGTCCCCCGCCTGGCGCGGAAAGGCGATGACGGGCAGCCCCGGGAAACGGCTTTTCAGCTCTTGCGTGATGGTCCGCGCGGGCGCGGTGCAGTAGCGGTCGAAATCCTCTCCCTGCAAAGACCCGGCCCAACTGTCGAAGATCTTGACCACTTCGGCCCCGGCTTTCACCTGCTCCGAGAGGTAGTCGATGGTGGCCTCGGTCAACCGGTCGATGATCTTCTCGAACAGCGCGCGGTTCTCGGCCTTCAGCGCATGGGCTGGTCCCTGGTCCTTGGTGCCCTTCCCCGCGATCATGTAGGTCGCGACGGTCCAGGGCCCGCCAGCGAAGCCGATCAGCGTGGTGTCCGAGGGCAGCGCGGTCGAAAGGTTGCGCACCGTCTGGTAGATCGGGTGCAACGTGTCGTGGATCATCTCGCCCCGGCCCAGCGCGTCGAACTCAGGCTCGCTGGTGATAGTCGACAGGCGCGGCCCCTCGCCGGTGACGAACCACAGGTCCATTCCCAGCGCCTGCGGCAACAGCAGGATGTCCGCGAAAAGGATCGCCGCGTCGAACCCGTAGCGCCGGATCGGCTGCAACGTCACCTCTGTCGCAAGATCGGGATTGTAGCAGAGCGACAGGAAATCCCCGGCCTCGGCCCGCGTCGCCTTGTATTCCGGCAGGTAACGCCCCGCCTGTCGCATCATCCAGATCGGCGGCGTGGGCAGGGTCTCGCCCGCAAGGGCACGCAGGATCGTCTTGGTCATCGCTCTCGCTCCTCCAGGTCCGGGGGCCTTGGTCCGATGCAGGCCCGCCGGTGTCAAGCCGCCTTGACCGACCGGGCGCGCATGACGCATCCCCGCGCCCGCAAATCCCGTTTCCTTTCTTGCCGCACCGCGCTAACCCTTGGCCCATGACCGATCTGCCCACGCCCCAATCCCCGCTGAAACTCGGCACCCGCGGTTCGCCGCTCGCGCTGGCCCAGGCGCATGAGACGCAGCGTCGTCTGGCCGCCGCCTTCGACCTGCCGCAGGACGCCTTTGAAATCGTTGTCATCAAGACCACCGGCGACGACCGCAGCCTGATCGACGCCGACCGCCCGCTGAAAGAGATCGGCAACAAGGGCCTTTTCACCAAGGAAATCGAAGAGGCGATGCTGGCGGGCACCATCGACCTGGCCGTGCATTCGATGAAGGACATGCCCACCGAACAGCCCGAGGGGCTGGTGCTGGACTGTTACCTGCCGCGCGAGGACGTGCGCGACGCCTTCATCTGCCCCGAGTTCGCCTCGATCCACGATCTGCCGGAGGGCGCGGTCGTCGGCACCTCGTCGCTGCGGCGCCGGGCGCAGTTGCTGCACCGCCGCCCCGACCTGGCCGTGGTCGAGTTCCGCGGCAACCTGCAGACACGTCTGAAAAAGCTGCATGACGGTGTGGCCCGGGCCACGTTCCTGGCCTGCGCAGGGCTGAATCGCCTAGGCATGGCCGAGGTGCCCCAGACCGCCGTCGCGCCCGAAGACATGCTGCCCGCGGTGGCGCAGGGCGCCATCGGCATCGAACGGCGCAGCGACGACACCCGCGCGCGCGACATGCTGGCCGCCATCCACGACGCGACGACGGCCCTGCGGCTGAACGCCGAACGCGCCTTCCTGGCCGCGCTCGACGGGTCCTGCGAGACGCCCATCGCCGCGCTGGCGGAACTGGACGGCGATACCCTGCGCCTGCGCGGTGAAATCCTGAAAACCGACGGGTCCGAGTCCCATGCAGGCGAGATCACCGGCCCTATTGCCCAAGGGGCCGAACTTGGCCGCAGCCTGGCGGCGGACCTGCTGTCGCGGGCCGGCGAGGGGTTCTTCGACCACAAGGCCTGAAAGGCGGTCAGAAGGTCTCCCTCAGGCGAGTGTAGTCCTCCTGCAAGGCAGAGGAAACCGGCACGTCCAGCGGGTTGAACTCGATCATGGAAATCAACGCCTGAACCGCGGTTCCGGCTTTCGGGTTCAGGTTCCAGCAGTGCAGGTGAAACCTGTCATTGCGAATGTCCGACCCGTACAACACCATGACATCGCGCATCTCGGCGCAGGCAAGGAACCCGTCCGGCACCTCGGCGGGCGATAAAAAGCCGTAGCGCAGACGATCATGATCGCCGCCGGACTCGGCGGCCTCCGCGCGGCGGGCATCGATCTTCTCGATCTCGGATTCCATGATCAGGCGAAGCGACGTCCGGTCCAGTTCCCGCAAACCGGCAACGACCGATTGTTCCAGCCTGACCTCCTGGTAACTGACCAGAAACCGCCGCGACCTTCCCTCTGCCGTCCGGTAGTCGCAGGACCAGCTTCCCTCGCCGTCTTCATCCAGAACACAGCCCGCCGGGGTCGTCAGGCCAAGCGGCATATCCCCTGCCTCGACAGGCACGCCCAATGACAGACCCAACAGGATACCGAAAGCCAGCTTCCCAAAGCCGTCCAACATGTCACGCCCCTCCCCGATCCGCTCATGTCCGACAACCCTACCCCGGTTTCGGTGCCCGCGTGTTGAGCCGGATCAAACCCCTTTCGGTCTGTTGACCCCGGGCCCCTCTCATCACCGTGATGGGGCTCACCCCAAAACTGTGCTACAATTTGACGCATCAACGCGTTCGACCGGCCTGCCCGTCGCCGCGCGGCGGGGCCTCCGGTTGGCGTGACAATCGCCAAGAGGAGAGGACTCATGCCTCAGACCATCGGAAATCCCGGAACCTGGCTGGCCAGTGCCTTCGGGCTGGCCGGGCGACACGCGGCGGACTCCGCGCAGACCCTCGGCAGCGAAGACAGCACTCCGCCCCGCACCCGGCACCTGACCAATCAGGACCTGCGAGACGCCTTGTCGGTCGGTTGGCGCGATTTCCAGCAATGCCGAACCGATGTGATGTTCCTTGTGCTGCTCTACCCGGTCATCGGCATCGTACTGACGCTTGCCGCGCTCAACATGGACCTCGTCCCGCTGATCTTTCCCCTGATCGCCGGGTTTGCCCTGCTGGGGCCGGTTACGGCGGTGGGCGTCTATGAAATCAGCCGCCGCCGCGAACAGGGCGAAGAGATCGGCTGGCTCGGCGCACTCAAGGTGGTGGAAAGCCCGCGCTTCGCCTCGATCCTGGTGATGGGGATCTACCTTGCGGTGATCTTCTGCCTCTGGCTGGTGGTGGCCGGACACCTCTACGGCGCGACACTCGGACCGGAGGCACCGGTCTCCATCGGCGCCTTCCTCGGCGACCTCGCCAGCGGTCCGGGGCTGGTGATGATCGTGCTGGGTTGCGCGATCGGCGGGGTCTTTGCCCTGGCCGTCCTGGCCACCAGCGTGGTGTCCTTCCCGCTCCTGCTGGACCGGGCGGTGGGCCTGCCGGTGGCGGTGCTGACCTCGGTGCGTGTCACGCGGGAAAACCCCCGCGTGATCCTGACCTGGGGCGCCATCGTCACGGTGGGCCTGGTTCTGGGCAGCATTCCCGCCCTCATCGGACTGGTCATCGTCCTGCCCGTGCTGGGCCACGCGACCTGGCATCTCTATCGCCGCGCCGTCGCCTGAACGCACCGGGGCGCGAACCAGCGCCGCGCCCCAGTTTCTTTGGGCCCAAAATACCTCCGGGGGTGAATTGGCCAGCGGCCAAGAGGGGGCAGCGCCCCCTTACCCGGCCACCTTCAACACGATCTTGCCGATGTGGCCCGAGCTTTCCATGCGCGCATGCGCGTCGGCGGCCCGGTCCATCGGGAACTCGCTGTCCATCACCGGGGCGACCTTGCCCGCGTCCAGCAGCGGCCAGACCTTTTCGCGCAAATTGTCGGCGATTCGCGCCTTGGCCAGGTCGCTTTGCGGGCGCAGGGTGCTGCCGGTGATCGTCAGGCGCCGCACCATGACCAGCGCAAAGTTCAGCTCGACCTTGGGACCTTGCAGAAAGGCGATCTGCACCAGCCGCCCGTCCTCGGCCAGCGCCTTGACGTTGCGCGGCAGGTAGTCGCCCCCCACCATGTCGAGGATCAGGTTCGCGCCGCCCTCTTCCTTCATCACCGCCACGAAATCCTCGTCGCGGTAGTTGATCGCCCGGTCCGCGCCCAGATCGGTACAGGCCTTGCACTTGGCGTCAGAGCCTGCCGTGGCAAAGACCCGCGCGCCAAAGTGATGGGCCAACTGGATCGCCGTCGTGCCGATGCCGCTGGACCCGCCGTGGACCAGAAAACGCTCACCCGCCTGCAGGCCGCCACGTTGAAAGACGTTGGACCAGACGGTGAAGAAGGTTTCCGGCAGGCAGGCCGCTTCTTTCATCCCCATGCCCTGTGGCACCGGCAGACAATGGGCGGCGGGCGTGGCGACATATTCCGCGTAACCGCCCCCGGGCAGCAGCGCGCAAACCTTGTCGCCGAGCGAGACGGAATCAACCCCTGCGCCCAGTGCCACCACCTCGCCAGAGGCTTCCAGCCCCGGCAGGTCCGAGGCGCCGGGAGGTGGCGCGTAGCTGCCCGCACGCTGAAGCGCATCGGGGCGGTTGACACCGGCATAGGCAACCTTGATGACCACCTGCCCTGCCGCCGGTTGCGGTATCGGGCGTGTCGTCGGTTTCAGCACCTCTGGCCCGCCCGGCTCTGTAATCTCGATCGCGCGCATGGTTTCGGTCATGGTTCAACCTCCCTGTTTGCGGATTTGGTAGCAAGCAGGGCCGGGGCGGCAAAGCGGTTTCCCGGGCCACCCCCTGCGCCGATTGCGCGCGGCAGGCCCTCGGGTCAGCGGGGAACGGTATGCCCCCCCGGCAGGTCGGAGCCTTCCCCGGAAGGCGCCTGCACCCGGTCCAGGATCTTTGCCGGGCCAGCCATCAACCCGCTCAGGAACCGGTTGTCGCGCACCTGCGCCTTGGCCTTCTCAAAGCGCATCACGTCCTCGATCCGGCGATCCAGGAAAGCCCATGTCGCCTCGCTGCCCAGCGAATCGTCGCCCAGCCAGTAAAGCACGGTCGAGGAATAGACCCCCGAAAGCGTCGCGCGCTTGGTGTACCAGTTGAAATCGCGCGAGGTGTCCCCCAGCGCCGTCCAGATCGCGTCCGCGGTGCCCCAGATCAGCCGGGCGCCATCGGGCGCATACATCGGCAAGGCGAACAGGGTCGTTCCGCGCCGCACCGCCTCGCGGTCCTCGGCGGCCTCGATCCGGGCGCGCACGGCAAAGGCGACCCGGTCGCGAAAGCGCATCTCGTCCAGGTCGGTCTCTTCGATCCGGCGCAGCATTTCGGCATCGCCGCGTTTGTGATAGGCGACGGCCAGATCCACCGCGCCGCGCGGAAACAGGCCGCGGGCCACCACCGGGTCCACCCCGGCGTCGGAAACCGCCGCGCGAAAGCTCGTTTCGGACCAGCCGTCGAAGGGCACGTGCATCAAGGCGGCGTCCAGAATCTTGTCTGCTGTGTCGGGCATGGAACGGGTTCCTCTCGTTGCGGCGTCACTCTAGACAACTAGGCCAGTGGTTGCTATACGGCCACCTCCTGCAATTCTCCTTGCAACTCAAATCTAGAAAGGTGGTGACAACCACATGCAGGTCAGTGTTCGCGACAACAATGTCGATCAGGCGCTCCGCGCCCTGAAGAAAAAGCTGCAGCGCGAAGGCGTTTTCCGCGAAATGAAGCTTCGGCAGCATTTCGAGAAACCCTCCGAGAAGAAAGCCCGTGAAAAGGCCGAGGCGATTCGCCGCGCCCGCAAGCTGGCGCGCAAAAAGGCCCAGCGCGAAGGGCTGCTGTAAGCGACCGAACGCAATTTGAGACACGAACCCCTGCGGCCCGCTCGCGGGGGTTTTTCTTTTTGGCGCGGTGTCATGCTTGCCTTAGACAAGCGCGGGTATTCCCCACCTTGTTCACGCCCCCCAAGCCATCATAATCATCGCAAGATGGACTCTCTATGCCCGTGAGGGGACGATGACACAGCTTACCCGTTTCGTATTCCTGGCTTTTCTTGCAAGCCTGACAGCTGTCCCGGCGCCGGGCCGGGCGCAGGACATCAGCCGGGTGATCGCACTGGACGCGCTGGCCGGAACCGATCCGTTCCAGGCCCTGCAACAGGTCGATATCGCGCTGAGAGATCCGCTTGTCCTGGGCACACCGCCCAAGATGCGTATCCTGGTCGACCTGATGCAGCTTCGGGCCGACCTGCTGGACGGGCTGGGCTATGTTCAGGCCGCCGACGCCTGGGCCGATCTGGCCCGCACCCGTGCCTTTGCCCGGACCGAACTGGGCGAGGACCCGGTGCCCGCCTTCCTCAAGGCCGCCGACATCTATGAGTCGCAGGGCGCCATCGGCTCGGCCCGCACGATGATCGAAGCCGCGATTACCGCCGAGGAAGAAACCGGCCGCGGCGATGCGGTGCTGCGCGACCTCTATGCCGAACTCATCCGCCTGGCCGAACTGATGGGAGATGACGCCGCCGCCGACCGGGCCCGCGCCGCATTCGAAGCGCTGGCCTCGCCGTCGCTCGAGACATCTTTTGCCGGCGACGACGACGGGTTCCACGCGGTCGATGTCTACTATGCCACCGACCGCGCCCGCAGCGGCGATTCGCATCCCGCCCGCTTTTACGGTGGTGAACGCGGCGACCGGCTGGAACTTGGCATCGCCACGGTCACGATCCCCAGTATCCACGTCGCCGGACAGGTCGAGAAACCCTCGATCTGGCGTCTGGAATTCCGCGCAAACCCGTCCAAGCACATCCTGCTGAAATCGGTCGAGCCAGTCGATCCCGACAGCTTTTACGGACGTCTGCAGGACGAGTTCCAGGAAGACGGCCAGCGCGACCTTCTGGTCTTTATCCACGGCTACAACACCAGTTTCGAATATGCCGCCCAGCGCACCGCCCAGATGGTGCATGACATGGGCGACGGCACCGTTCCGGTGCTCTTCTCCTGGCCGTCGCGCGACACGACCATCGGCTACAACGCCGATGCCGCCGTTGTGCGCCTGTCGGGTCGCCGCCTGGCGCGGTTCCTGGAGGACCTCGTGCTGCGCTCCGGCGCGCGCTCGATCAACGTGGTCGCGCATTCGATGGGCAACCGCGCCCTGACCGATGCGCTGGAGATCATGGCCCTGCGCCGCGATGCGCGTCCCGGTGACCAGCCGATCCTCGACCAGGTGATGTTTGCCGCGCCCGACGTGGATGCCGAACTGTTCGGCGCGATGGCGGGCACCTTTGCGCCGCTGGCGCAGCGCATGACGCTTTATGCCTCGTCCACGGACTGGGCGCTGGTGTCCTCGGGCAAGCTGCACGGCTCCGCCCCGCGCGCGGGGCTGGGCGGGGACGTGATCCTCGCGCATCCGGCCTTTGACAGCATCGACATGACCTCGCTGGGCGACGACATGCTGGCGCACAACTATTTCTCGAACGACAGCTCGGCACTGGTCGACATCATGACTCTGTTCTGGCGCGACGTGCCGCCGGAACGCCGCTGCGGGCTGCAGGCGCGCCCCGCGCGCGATGGCACCGTCTGGGAGTACAGAGAAGGGGTCTGTCCCTCGAACGACCTGATCGGCGTGATCTCTTACGCCCAGTCGCGGCACCTGCGCACCAGCAACGAGCTGCGCACCCTCGTCGCCGATCTCCTGTCCGAGGAAAGCCGCGTTGAACGGGTGATGAGCGTGCTTGACCAGATCCTCGACGCGGTTCGCTGATCCGGCAGACATGACAAAAGAAAGGCGGCTGCACCTTCCGGTACAGCCGCCTTTCTTTTTCCGGTTCGGGTGACGCCCCGGAGGCTCAGCTTGGTCCCACCATAAAGCAGGTCATCTGCCGCGCCTGAAGCCTGCGGCAGGCCAGTTCGGCCCCGTCCCGCGTCATCCCCATGAACATCGCGTCGAAGCCGGTCTTGCCACGCACCACCTTGCGCAGCGCATCGTCCAGCGTTGCGGTTTCCGTGAGCCCGGTCTTCAACAGCATCTTCTGCGCCAGGTATTCGTTCGGGAAACGACCCACGTTGATGCCCCAGTGCCGCCCGCCGGAGGTCGACAGGCGGGTGACGACCTCGGCCTTGCGCGCCGGTGTCGGCGTGTCCTTGAAGCTCAGCGTGGCGGCGGCCGCCGCAACCGACTTGGGCCGCTGCACCGGTTTCTTCGATTCCGCCGGGGCCGAGACATCGGCGACATCGGCCACGACAACCACACCCGGATCGTCAGGCGCGGGATCCGGCGCGGTGTCAGAGGCCAGCACGATCTCCTGCAATTCGCGTTCGATATCCTTGCCGACCGAGGCCACCAGTGGCGCCACCAGGTTTGGGTCCACCGTGCTGCCGGGCCGTGCCTTTGGCCGAAGGCTACGAGTGACGGCGGCAGAAGCGACGCGGATCGACTTGGCCCGTGTCCCCGGCGCGGGATCGGACGTGTTTGCGACCACGATACCGCCCGCTCCGGCCCCTTTGCCCAGGTAGGGCGGACGGTCCGGCTTGTGCAATTTTGCCCAGGTCGGGGATTTCTTGAACCCAAGGTCCAGCAGCTCGGCCACCCGCGCATTGCGCGAGGCGGTCGACCGGCCACCAAAGACGGTGGCGATCACCCGTTCGCTGCCGCGTTCCGCCGAAGCCACGAGGTTAAAGCCAGCGGCCCGGGTGTACCCCGTCTTGATCCCATCCGCGCCCCGATAGGAACTCAGCAGCCGCGAGTTGGTGTGGCGGACCTTGCGCACACCGGCATCTGCGGTCTTGCGCGAGAAGAGGTTATAGTACTGCGGGTAATCGTAGATCACATGCTGGCCCAGGATCGTCATGTCACGCGCCGTCGACAGGTGCCCGCTTTCGGTCAGGCCATGCGCGTTCTTGAACGTGGTACGTGTCATGCCCATCGCCTTGGCCGTGCGGTTCATGCGGCGGGCAAAGGCGGCCTCCGATCCCTCGATCCCTTCGGCGATGGCGGTGGCGGCGTCATTGGCGGATTTCACCGCAGCCGCACGCACCAGGTACCGCAGCTTGATCTGCTGACCGGGCCGCAAGCCCAGCTTCGACGGCTCTTCGCCGGCGGCCTTGCGCGACACGGTGATCAGCGTGTCCATCGTCAGTTCACCGTTCTGCACCGCCTCGAAGGCGATATAGAGCGTCATCATCTTGGTCAGAGAGGCGGGATGCAGGCGGGTATCGGCGTTCTGCGCATGCAAAACCTTGCCGTTGCGTGCGTCGATCACGAAGGCCGCATAAGGTGCAGCCGCTACGCTGAGCGGCAACAAAATTATGAGCCACACGAACATGAAGAAATACAGGCCCCAATGGCCTGACTGCCTGCGACGTCCCGTCACGATACACTGCCTTTCTGCCTCGTCCCCCCGATTTTTCGGTTGGGGTTTTTTGCTTTTGTCCCGACCCCATTTTGCGTGGCCGTGGTTAATACAATGCTAACACGAAACGCACTTCAAGAGAAGCGGGCAATACCCTGATATTCATAGGTTTTTATCATTGTGAAGGCGCTAGATGTTGCGGGTCAATACGCGTCCATCCCCTAGACCGGCCAATGGGGCGGCATTGTGGCGAAATATGGCCGAAATGTGGCGACTCGGGGCGCCGCGCTTTCAGCCAATCTCTTCGACGAGGTCGGGCAGGTTGCCCAGATCGGTCAGGGTGCGGAATCGCGGCGCATTGGGCGGCTCGGCATGTTCCAGCGCCCAGGCCAAGTCATGCGGCACATGCACGCCCCAGGCCCCGGCCTCGATGGCGGGGACGACGTCCGATTTCATCGAGTTGCCCACCATCATGGCCGCCCCGGCCCCGCCCGGCAGGGCCCCGAAGATTCGCGCATAGGTGTCGGGCTGCTTGTCCGACACGATCTCGACCCCGTCAAAGAGGTCTCCCAGCCCCGACTGTGCCAGCTTGCGTTCCTGATGCAGCAAGTCACCCTTGGTGATCAGCAACACCCGATGCGTATCGGCCACCGCCTCGACCGCCTCCTGCGCATGCGGCAACAGCTCGATCGGGTGGGCCAGCATATCGCGCCCCGCCGCCATCAGGTCCGAGATGACAGAGGCCGGCACCCGCCCCTCCGTAACCTCGATCGCGGTCTCGATCATCGACAGGACAAAGCCCTTCACCCCGAATCCGTAGTGGCCGATATTGCGCCGCTCGGCCTCGATCAGGCGTTCGGCCAGGTGGTCCTTTTCCGCGTAGTCGCGCAGAAGGTCGGCGAATCGCTCTTGTGTGAGCACGAAAAAGCGCTCGTTGTGCCACAGGGTATCGTCCGCATCGAAACCGATTGTTTGCAGTTTTTTCGGCATCCTGTATGCAGCCGCGAACGGCCCCCTTTTCGCCAACGTCCCCTACCCTATATACAGGGGCCGTAGACGGAAACCCAAAGCGCGATTGCCCTGATGACAGACGCCCACTTCACACGGACGTTCATGATGACCGGCACCCCGCCCGATGACGGCGAGGGTGACGCCGATATCGCCGTGAAGACCAAGCCCAGGACCAAGCGCCCGCCTCTCTACAAGGTGCTGCTCCTGAATGATGACTACACGCCGATGGAATTCGTCGTGCATGTGCTGGAGCGGTTCTTCGGCATGACGCATGCGCAGGCTTTCGAGGTCATGTTGACCGTCCACAAGAAAGGTGTCGCCGTGGTCGGCGTCTTCAGCCACGAGATCGCGGAAACCAAGGTGGGACAGGTGATGGACTTTGCCCGTCGCCACCAGCATCCCCTGCAGTGCACCATGGAGAAGGAATAGGCGCCCGCGCCCGTCCGTCCCATGTCCACCGATCGCCTCTCCTTCGCCCTCGCCTCCGGCGGCCTTTCCCTGCCTGACGACGGGCGCATCGCCCTTGTCGGTGCACCGGGCGATACCGCACTCGACGGGCTGGACCCGGCCCGCGTCGAGGTCATCCAGACCTTCTTTCCCGATCACGCCGCCTGGCAGCAGCGGGGCATCACCGTTCGGACCACGGCTGACGGCCCTTATGCCGCAGTCGTTGTCACCCTGCCCCGCGCCCGCGACCTGGCCGAGGACCGGATCGCCCGGGCCAGCGCGCTGGCGCCCGGCGGGCTGGTGGTGGTGAACGGCGCCAAGACCGACGGGATCGAGGCTGTGGCCAAGGCCCTGCGCGGCCGCGTGACGCTGCAAGGCCAGGTGTCCAAGGCGCATGGCAAATGCCTCTGGTTCGAGGGCGGCGCCGATCTTTCTGACTGGCGGCACGACCCGGCCCGCCTGCCCTCGGGCGACCTGACCGGGCCGGGCGTCTTTTCCGCCGATGGTCCCGATCCCGCCAGCGAGGCATTGGCAAAGGCCCTGCCTGCGACGCTCAAGGGACGCTTTGCTGATCTTGGCGCCGGCTGGGGCTGGCTCTCGCGCCAGATCCTGACCCATGAAGCCATCACAGAGCTGCATCTGGTCGAGGCCGAGAAGACCGCCCTCGACTGCGCGCGCGAAAACGTCACCGATCCGCGTGCGCAATTCCACTGGGCCGATGCAACGGACTGGACGCCCCCCAGCGCGCTGGACGGCGTCATCATGAACCCGCCCTTTCACCAGGGCCGCAAGGCGGACCCGGACATCGGCCGCGCCTTCATCACCTCCGCCGCCCGCATCCTTGCCCCGCACGGACGGCTCTGGCTGGTGGCCAACCGCCACCTACCCTACGAGGCCACATTGGCCGAGACCTTCCGTGAGACCACGGAAATTGGCGGCGACAATCGGTTCAAGATCCTTCAGGCCGCCCGCCCCTCTCGTCATCGGCGCTGAACCCGGCTAGCTTGACCGGACAATCCTCACGAGGCCCCCATGAGTTTCTCCATCGAAGGCAAGACCGCGATCGTGACCGGCGCCGCCAATGGCGTGGGCCTGGCCATCGCACGGCATTTTGCCAACAAGGGCGCCAACGTCATGCTCGCCGACATGGACGAGCCGCAGCTGGCCAAGGAATGCAAGGGATCCGACGACGACAGCGCGATCCGCTATTTCGCGGGCGACCTGCGCGAGCGCCTGACGATGGCGAATCTGCTCTCTGCCACGCTGGACGCCTTTGACCGGGTGGATATCCTGATCAACGGCTCACGCCAGTTGCTGACCTCCGATCCGCTGGACCTGGAGGATGACACGATGGAAACGCTGCTGTCGCAGAACCTGACCACGGCCTACCGCATGACCCAGCTGGTCGCCCGGCGCATGATAAAGCAGGCGGCGGGACAGGAAGAAGGACAGGTGGGCGCTATCGTCAACCTCTCGTCCATCGCCGCGCGCCGCACCCATCCCGAACTGTTGGGCTATTCCGTGTCCTGCGCCGCGCTGGACCAGATGACCCGGTCCATGGCGGTGGCGCTGGCACCGCACCGTATCCGCGTGAATGCCGTGGCCTTTGGCTCTGTCATGTCCTCCAGCCTCAAGGACACCCTGCGCGAGCACAAGAGCTATCGCTCTGACATCGAGGACCACACGCCGCTTGGCCGCATCGCCGCCCCGCGAGAGCTGGCGGAGTCGGTCCAGTTCCTGTCCTGCGAGGGCGCGGGCTTTGTCACCGGCCAGATCATGACGGTCGACGGCGGACGCACCCTGCTGGACCCGGTGGCTGCCCCCGCGCACTGACGCTTGTCGCACGCGCGCCTCTGACCTAGACATCCCTGAAAAGGGAGAGCACCGCATGATGGACACCGAAAAGGACCGCGCCAGCAGCTGGTTCCGCCAGTTGCGCGACAAGATCGTTGCCGCTTTCGAAGGGCTGGAGGACAGCCATGCCACAGGCCCTTTCTCCGACGCCCTCCCGGGACGGTTCGAGGTGACAGAAACAAAGCGCGCTTCCGACGACGGCTCTGACGCGGGCGGCGGGCTGATGAGCGTCATGCGCGGCGGTCGTGTCTTTGAAAAGGTCGGCGTGAACGTTTCGACCGTCTACGGCACCCTTGGCGAGGCCGCGCAAAAGGCGATGGCGGCGCGCGGCGTGCCGGGCATGGACACGGACCCGCGTTTCTGGGCTTCGGGCATCTCCCTTGTCGCCCACATGCAGAACCCGCATTGTCCCGCGGTTCACATGAATACCCGGATGTTCTGGACGCCGGGCGCCTGGTGGTTCGGCGGTGGATCGGACCTGAACCCCTGTATCGAATACGACGAGGATACAGCCCATTTCCACGCCACGCAGAAGGCGCATCTGGATCCGCATGGCGATACGCTCTACCCCGAGCTGAAGGCCTGGGCGGACGAGTATTTCTACATCCCCCACCGCCACCGCGCGCGGGGTGTCGGCGGCATCTTCATGGACGACCGCAACACCGGCGATTGGGAGGCGGATTTCGCCCTGACGCAGGACATCGGCCGCGCCTTCCTGCCCGCCTACCTGCCGCTGGTCGAAAAGCGGCGCGTGCAGGATTGCACCGAGGATGACAAGGACACCCAGTTGATCCATCGCGGTCTCTATGCCGAATACAACCTGGTCTACGACCGGGGCACCAAATTCGGACTGGCCACCGGCCATGATGCCAACGCGGTGCTGATGAGTCTGCCACCACTGGCAAAGTGGGTCTGAGCGCGGGACGGCGGTGAGCGGTTTCGACCTCGATCTTTACCTGGACCGGTTGGGGATCGACCCCGTGCCGGTCACTGCGCAGGGTCTGGCCCGCCTGCAATCGGCTCAGATCCGGCGCATCCCCTTCGAAGACATCGATCCCTTCCTGGGGATCGCCCCCGGCGTGGGGTCAGAGCAGGTCACCGACAAGATCCTGCATCGGGGACGCGGCGGGTATTGCTTTGAACAGAACCGGCTGTTTCAGGATGCCTTGCAGGCGCTGGGTTTCGACGTGACACGGCGCCTGGCTCGCGTTCGCAAGGGGGCGGCGCAGGGTGGCGCGCGTACACATCTGCTGCTGATCTGCCGGATCGAGGGGACAGACTACCTCGCCGACGCCGGGTTTGGCGGGCCGACACCGCTGGAGCCCCTGCCTCTGCGCATGGATACTCCGCAGGAGGCCACAAACGGCAGTTACATCCTGCGTGACGATCCCGAGACCGGCGAGCGGGTTCTTTTCCTGCGCAACCTAGGGGAAGAGTTTGCGCTGTATGGATTCGATGACGCCCATGTCAGTGACAGCGACATCGAAGCCGGGAACTTTCTCTGCACGCACTGGCCGCAGGCGCCCTTTCCGCATCACCTCATGGTCAAGGGCTACGATGGGGATACCCCCTTGGGCCTGATGGATCGACAGGTGAACGAGGCGGGCGAGAAACGCCTGCTGACCAGCGCAGAGGCTCTGCACCATGCCCTATGCGTCAGACTTGGCCTCGTGCTGCCGGATGCCACGGTGCAGGCTGTCTGGGACCGCATCACGACGCTGGAAAACGCGCCGTAGGGCGGGGTTCACCCCGCCACTCCCTTATTGTCCTGACACCACACTGGGGCCTCTCCCCCTGTCCGCCCAAGGTCAGCTCTCACGCCTCGCGCCAACCTCCCGGCGCGATTCCTTCCAGCGTCCAGTCCCCGACCGACCAGCGCACCAATCGAAGGCAGGGCAGACCGACATGTGCGCACATGCGCCGAACCTGCCGATTGCGCCCCTCGGTAATGGTCAGGCGCAGCCAGGCATCCGGCACCGTCTTGCGGAACCGCACCGGCGGGTCGCGCGGCCAGAGGTCCGGCGCCTCGATCTGATCGCAGCGCGCTGGCCGCGTCGGCCCGTCCTTCAGCGTCACGCCCTTGCGCAGGGCCTCAAGCTGTTCCGGGGAAGGATCCCCCTCGACCTGTACAAGATAGGTCTTGGGCCGCTTGAACTTCGGGCTGGCGATCCGCGCCTGCAGCCGCCCGTCATCGGTCAGCACCATCAGCCCTTCGCTGTCCCGGTCCAGCCGGCCCGCCGGATAGACCCCCGGCACGTCGATGAAATCCGACAGGGTTGCGCGCGGCGTGTCCGCGTTGCCCTTGTCGGTGAACTGCGAGAGCACACCGAAGGGCTTGTTGAACAGGATCACCCTGGTCATGCCGTCACCTCCGCGCCGCAAAGAATTCCCGCAGCAACTCCGCTGCCGCGTCCCCGCCGATGCCGTCATATATCTCGGGCACATGATGGCACTGCGGATGGGCAAACACCCGCGGTCCCTGCGCCACGCCACCGGATTTCGGATCTGACGCGCCGTAGTACAGCCGCCGGATGCGGGCGAACCCGATGGCCGCGGCGCACATCGAGCACGGCTCCAGCGTGACGTAAAGATCATGTTCCGGAAGCCGCTCGGACCCCAGCATCGAACAGCCCGCGCGGATCGCCAGCACCTCGGCATGGGCGGTGGGATCGTTGAGCTCGCGGGTGCGGTTGCCAGCCTGTGCGATGACCTCGCCCGAAGGCGCGACCAGCACGGCGCCCACCGGCACCTCGCCGCGCCCTGCGGCGGCCCGGGCCTCTTCCAGGGCAAGATCCATATGGCTGCGAAAGATCATGTCACCTGTTAGCCCGACCGGAGGATGGGGGAAAGGCGCTTGCAAGCGCCTTTCAAGGGCCTTCGAAGGCCCTTTCGCCCGGCCCCGCTGCCGCGCTAAAGGACGTGGATGGAAAACAAGACCCCACCCGGAGAGCGAATCGCCAAGGTCATCGCCCGCGCAGGCCGCGCCAGCCGGCGCGAGGCCGAACGCATGATCGTCGAGGGCCGCGTCACCGTGAACGGCGAAGTAATCGACCGCGCGGCACTGAACGTCACCGATGCAGACAAGGTCACCGTCGACGGCACGCCGCTGGAGGCCCCCGAGGCCGCCCGGCTCTGGCTCTATCACAAGCCGACCGGGCTGGTGACGACAACGCGTGACGAGCAGGGGCGGCCCACGATCTACGACGACCTGCCCGACGACCTGCCCCGCGTCATGAGCGTCGGGCGGCTCGACCTCAACTCCGAGGGGTTGCTGCTGCTGACCAATGACGGGGGGATCAAGCGCAAGCTGGAACTGCCTTCGACCGGCTGGCTGCGCAAGTATCGCGTCCGCGTCAACGGCCGCCCGACGGACGAGGTGCTGAAACCCCTGCGCGAGGGCATCGAGGTCGAGGGACAGAAGTTCCAGCCGATGCAGGTCAGCCTCGACCGCCAGCAAGGCGCCAACGCCTGGCTGACCGTGGGCCTGCGCGAGGGCAAGAACCGCGAGGTCCGCCGCGCCATGACGGACATCGGCCTGACCGTGAACCGCTTGATCCGGGTGTCTTACGGACCGTTCCAGCTGGGCCAGATGAAACCCGGCGAGGTGCAGGAGGTCCGCCGCAAGATCCTGCGCGATCAATTGGGGCTGGAGCCCGAGCCGGTGGGCACTGCCAAACCCGCGAAACCGGGGAAGCCTAGCAAACCTGGGCACCCCGGCAAACGGCAGGTCCAGCGCCGCCGCAAGGATCCGAAAAAGGGTTAACGACGGCGCCCGCTGCGGCCCTTGCTTCATCCTTCGTTAACTTTTCTTTATTTTTCCCGGCGCTTGCCCCGATTTCGCCCCGTTTCGCACGAATGTTGTCCTCATGGTGACAGCATTCATAGCCCTTTCGATTCTGCTGGCCTCCGCCCTTCTGGTGGTGGGGAACTTGCGCATGGTCGCGGTGGACACCTTCGATGCGGTGGCCACCTATACCCGTCGCGCACGAAAGAACGGGCAGTTGATCCGACATATCGCCTATTTCGCACTCTGGCTGATGATCTTCATCATGAGCTACACCTGAGGAGGCACCGAGGCGGATGGACCATATCCACGACACCGCGGAGATCGCGCCGGACACGGCCCCCGATGGACTGGCTGTTGCCCGTACTCAGATCGAGTCCGGGCTGAACTTCCTCTTCCTCGCCGCCTTTCCCCTGCTCTTGTGGGTGTTTCAGGACTCCTTTGCCGGGATCGCGACAGCGATTGCCCTTCTCTGGGTCTATTCACTGGCCCTGCGCCTGATCGCCGCCGGACAACAGATTCACCATGATTACGACCATGCCGACGTTGCGCGCGCCCCGAGGGTCCCGCGCAAGGTGATTGGTGCCATCCTGATCGGCCTCGTTGTCCTGGTTCTTGCCGGGCACAAGTACGACAACCTATGGATTCCGGGACTGACCGGGGTGTTGGCCACGGGCCTCGCCCTCGCGGCCTTCGGCCCGGACCCCATGCGCGACAAGGGGTCGGAACGGGCCCGTCGCCAGGCGACCCTGGACAGTGTAGAGACATCCCTGGCCTCACTGACCGATCGCGTTGCCGCGCTGGACGACGCCACCCTGACACTCAAGGTCGAGGCCGCCCGGCGGCTGGTACTCGGCCCGATGCGGCGGGTTTCCGGAAACCCGGGAACCGTCGAGCGGTTGGACCGGCCCGCCCGCAGGGTCGTCGAGATCATGGAACATGAAATCGATCGGCTTGAGGCCGCTTGGAACGCGCAGGGCCATGTCTTTGCCCGGCGGCGGTTTCTTGCCAAGCTCGATGTCATGACCGACAGCTTTGAAACCTTTGCCATGCAGAACGGCATTCGGGGCTCTCGCGATGCATTTGAACGGCAAGCCGACAAGCTGATCGACAGGATGCCCCGCGAATCCGCCGCCTGAGCCGACAGGGCAGGACTTCCCCCTAGCAAGCGCAGCATTTTGCCCTTAAGTTCCGCCTTGGAAAGGCGCGATAAATGCGCCGACACCCGGGGAGTGCGATGTCTGAAAACGCCTTGCAGAAGGTGAGCTATGTCCTGCTGATCGTGCTGCTTTTCGGAGTGGCAACCGGCTGGCTGGGAGGGCTTTGACCGCATGGCCCGCAAGTTCGGCGGAAAATTCAGCCCCGACGGATCGTCCGACGGCCCTGACGACCGGCCGCACGAGGACCGCCCCGCCTACCACGGCGCCCGGGTCTCGCCCGCGGGCGCGCGGTCGAATGTCCTGTTCATTCCCGGCGTGGTTCTGGCAATCCTGTCGATCAATGATGGCGCCATCGGCATGGCCGCGGGCCTTGCGGGCGCGGCGGCACTGCTGCTGGGTGCCTGGCTCCTGCGCGACGGGCTCATCGCCGAATCCGCTTACCACGAACGCAAGATCGCGCGCCGCCCGGCCATCCCGCGCAAGATTTTCGCCGCCGTCCTTTGTGGCATCGGCGCAGGTATCGCCGCTTGGCGATCGGAACCCGGTTTGATCGCGCCACTGATCTTCGGCGGCGCCGCTGGCGTGCTGCACATCGGCGCCTTTGGCATCGACCCGCTCAAGGACAAGGGGATGGAGGGGATCGACACCTTCACCCAGGACCGGGTCGCCAAGGTGGTGGACGAGGCTGAAAACTACCTGAACGCCATGACCGACGCGGTGAAACGCGCCGGAGACCGCCGGGTCGAGGCGCGGGTGGACCGCTTTACCGTCAAGGCGCGCGAGATGATCCGAACGGTCGAGGAAGACCCCCGCGACCTGATCGGTGCCCGCAAGTTCCTGGGCGTCTACCTGATGGGCGCGCGCGATGCGACGGTGAAATTCGCGGACATTTATTCCCGCCAGCAGGACCGCGAGGCCCGCAGCGATTACATGATGCTGCTGACCGATCTCGAAGAAAGCTTCGACAAGAAGATCGACAAGCTGCTGGCGGACAACAACGAAGACTTGAACGTGGAAATCGAGGTGCTGCGCGACCGCCTGCAACGCGAAGGCGTCCATCTCGAACCAAGATGAATTTATTGAACGGGGGATCCCATGTCTGAAAACACACGTCAGGAAGCCGAAAAGACCGTCGCTTTGGTCGACGAGGTCAACGCCGTCGTTCTGCCCGAACCGGTCGAGGCGAATGCCGTTGTACCGCTCAAGGATGCGCCCGCAGAGGTCAGCGGTGAGATCCGTTCGCGGATGGACGAACTGGACATGGCGGATACCAATTCCATCGTCTCCTTCGGCTCCGCCGCCCAGGCCGAGCTGCAGGAAATCAGCCAGGCCATGCTGACCGACGTGCGCAACAAGGACGTGGGCCCGGCAGGCGACAGCTTGCGCAACATCGTCACGACGATCCGCGGTTTCAGCGTGTCCGAGCTGGACGTGCGCCGCGAGCGCAGCTGGTGGGAGAAACTCCTTGGTCGCGCCGCGCCTTTCGCCAAGTTCACCGCCCGTTTCGAGACCGTGCAGGGCCAGATCGACAGGGTCACCGACGACCTGCTGAAGCACGAGCATGTCCTGCTCAAGGATATCAAGTCGCTCGACCTGCTGTATGAAAAGACACTCCAGTTCTACGACGAACTTGCGCTCTACATTTCCGCTGGCGAGGCCAAGATCGAAGAGCTCGACACCCAGACCATCCCCGCCAAGGAGGCCGAGGTAAACGCCGCCGCCGAGAATGACGCGGTGATGATCGCGCAGGAACTGCGCGACCTGCGCGCTGCACGGGACGACCTGGAACGGCGGGTGCATGACCTCAAGCTGACCCGCCAGGTTACGATGCAGTCGCTGCCCTCGATCCGCCTGGTTCAGGAAAACGACAAGTCTCTGGTCACCAAGATCAACTCGACCCTCGTCAACACCGTGCCGCTCTGGGAAACCCAGCTGGCGCAGGCGCTGACGATCCAGCGGTCGAAACAGGCCGCCGCCGCCGTGCGCGACGCCAACGACCTGACCAACGAGCTGCTGACCTCGAACGCCGCCAACCTGCGCGACAGCAACAAGATGATCCGCGAAGAGATGGAACGCGGCGTCTTTGACATCGAGGCGGTCAAGCAGGCCAACGCCGACCTGATCGCCACCATCGAGGACAGCCTGCAGATCGCCGACGAAGGCAAGGCTCGCCGGGCCAAGGCCGAGGAAGAACTGCAGAAGATGGAACACGAACTGCGCGACACGCTCGCCTCCGCCACGTCCCGGCGCGAGGCCGGCGGATCGGTTCCGAGCTGAGGAAGACGATGCAGGGCGGCCTGAAAACAGCACTGGCACTATCGGCTGCCCTGATCTTGTCGGGGTGCGTCGGCTCTGAACTTGCGCCACGCAAGACGGGGGTGAAACCGGCTGCGCGTCCCGCGACGCTGGCCCCCGCCGACAAACCGGCTGCGGACCCCTCGCGCGCCAGCCGTGCCCTGACGCAATACTATGGCCGCGTGCAGAATGACCTGCTGGCGCGCGGCCTCTTGCGCACCGATGGCGGCGGGCCGGACACGGCCTATACCGACACCATGCTGGTACGCAATTTCGCGGCCATCGCGCTCGAAGAGGAATACGAGCGCGGCGCCGGTTTGCGGCCCTCCTCCGGCGCGCCCAGTGCGATCAAGAAATGGACGATCCCGGTCCGCATGGCGACGGAATTCGGCCCCGGCGTCCCCAGGGACCAGATCGCCGACTCGCGCGCGCAGGTCGCCTCTTACGCGGCACGCCTGTCGCGGATCACCGGGCATCCGATCTCGATGGTCGACCGCAACCCGAATTACCACGTCCTGTTCATGTCCGAAGACGACGCCGATCTGATCGGGCCGCGCATCCGCGAGATCGTGCCGGACGTGAACCCGACCGCGCTGCGCATCTTCGACAACTTGCCGCGCGGCATCCATTGCGTCGTGGTCGCCTTCTCGCGCAGTCCCGGCGGCTATGACTATGGCACTGCGATTGCCGTCATCCGGTCGGAACACCCGCCGCTCCTGCGCCGGTCCTGCATTCACGAGGAACTGGCCCAGGGCATGGGACTGGGCAATGACAGCCCGCGCGCGCGACCGTCGATCTTCAACGACGACGATGAATTCGCGCTGCTGACGACCCATGACGAAATGCTGCTGAAGATCCTCTACGACCCGCGCCTGAAACCGGGCATGACGGCGGAACAGGCGCTGCCCATCGTCGAGCAGAAGGCAGCACAATTGATGGGCACAAGCGGCCCCAGCTGATTTAGGGAGTGTAACATGGGCATCTGGGATTTCCTGTCGGGACAATTCATCGACGTCATCCACTGGACGGATGATACCCGCGACACGATGGTTTGGCGTTTCGAACGTGAAGGCCACGAAATCAAGTACGGCGCCAAGCTGACCGTGCGCGAAGGCCAGGCGGCCGTCTTTGTCCACGAGGGCCAGCTGGCGGATGTCTTCACCCCCGGTCTCTACATGCTAGAGACCAACAACATGCCGATCATGACCTCGCTGCAGCACTGGGACCACGCGTTCCAGTCGCCGTTCAAGTCCGAGGTCTATTTCGTCAACACCAACCGTTTCACCAACCTGAAATGGGGCACCAAGAACCCGATCATGCTGCGGGACCCGGAATTCGGGCCGACCCGCATCCGCGCCTTCGGCACCTATTCGATCAAGGTGGCCGATCCCGCGCTTTTCATGACGGAAATCGTCGGCACCGACGGCGAATTCACGATGGACGAGATCAGTTTCCAGATCCGCAACATCATCGTGCAGGAGTTTTCCAAGGACATCGCCGCCAGCGGGATCCCGGTGCTGGACATGGCTGCCAACACCGGTGAGGTCAGCGAGTTGATCCGCAAGGCGATCGACCCGGTGATCCACCAGTACGGGCTGGAACTGGCCGAGCTTTACATCGAGAACATCTCGCTGCCCGAAGCGGTGGAAAAGGCACTGGACGCGCGCACGTCGCGCGGGATCGCAGGCAATCTCGACGATCACATGAAATGGAAGGCCGCCGAGGCGATGGGACAAGGCGGCGCGATGGACCAGTCGATGGGCATGGGCTTTGGCGCTGGCATGGGGATGCAGATGGCCAACGCGATGGGCCAGCAAGGCCCCTGGGGCGCCGCGCCCCAGCAGCAAGGCCGCCCGCAGCCCGCCGCCGCGCCGATGGCCCCGCCGCCGCCGCCGGTTGAACACGTCTGGCACCTGGCCAAGAACGGGCAGACCTCCGGCCCCTACTCCAAGGCGGACCTGGGCAAGATGGTCGCCAGCGGCGAACTGACCCGCGAAACCCACGCCTGGACGCCAGGCCAGGACGGTTGGAAACGCGCCGGAGAGGTGCCGGAACTGGCGCAGCTCTTTACCGTGATGCCGCCGCCGCCCCCGCCGATGTAATCGCCGCAGGCTCACGCATAACGCAGTCCCGGGCTTGACCCGGGACCTCTTGCGCCCCCGCCTTGCCCCGCGCATCGCGCAGACCAGAGACGAGACCGCCCATGCAGATCGCCATGACCGATTTCGCGCGCCGCAACTGGCAGCCGCGCGCCAGCGGCACACTGATCGAGGGTGTCTCACCCGAGGACTTGACCAGGCGCTGCAACGCCGCCTTGGCCGGGGGTGCCGCGCTGGTCGATGGCTATGCGCCCTTCTGCAAGCACCTGTTCCTTGTGAACGACACCGCCACACGTTGCGGATTTGCCCCCATCACTGCGGATAACGCCCACCTGCTGCGCAGCGGATACGCCGCCCGGCGCGAGGGCGAGATGGCGGTCTTGGAACGCTGGTTCGAGGGTGAGGCCCCCGTCGCCCGCTGGCTTGACGTGATCCTCTACAGCCACGCGCAACTGGTGGCCGAGGCCGCCGACTATCCCAAGGAACAGGGCGTTCCCGAGTGTGACTGGGGCGTGGTTTCGATCATCGGCACGCTGGAGCCGGTCGAACTGCCGATGCCGCCGATCACCCAATGGCGCAACGCGCTGGGGCGCGCTGCAGGCGGATCGGGACAGACGCTCGACCCGGTGGCCTATGACACCGCCGTGGCCTTCTGGGACCGCCACGCCGCCGTCAGGCCGCCAAAGAGCACCTGACCGCACCGGCGGCACGATCCTACCGCGTCAACAGACTCAGCATCGGCGGAGCAGTACATGCATCGGCGGGAAAGTCGAAGTCTTCCACGCGGATCGCCGGAAACGGCTCTGCCGGCGCCATCTGGCTCTCAACGATCAGCTTGTTGTCGATGCAGATATCCTGCGCCGCATTGCCGATGTTGAAGCCGAAGCCGCCCTTGCCGCAGTCATTCCCCTCGCCGTTCATGTTCCAGGCCTGCGGCATCCAGATGCCCTGTCCGTCCACCAGGAACGCCCCGGACACAGGATCGAAATGCAACCGCCAGCTTGTTTCCTCGTTCAGCATGGTCAGCGCCCAGCGTCCCACCGGTGCGCCCTCCTTGCTGCCCTCGATCACGAAACAGCTCAGATCCTGCGCCAGGACAAAAGGCCCGCTGATGGCCGCGCTGTCGTATTGCAGCGCCCCCTTGACCGCGTAACCGCCACCGCCGGTCCATTCAAAGGCATGGGTCACGGGCTCTGCCACGGCGGCCCGCGCCAAACATACCAGCCCCAGGACCGGGACGAGGACCAGACCTCGCTTCATTCGATCACTCCCTTGCCACCTGCCGTCACGCTAACCTTCGCGCGGCGCTGCGCCAAGAGCGGGCAACCGGGATTTTCCCTTTCCCCGGGACACAATCCGCGCAAGGATGCGGACAAACGCAACAGATTGATACCATTTCGACATGAGTGATCTGCCTCCACCACCCCCCTCCGATGCCCCACCGCCGCCGGCCCCGTCCAGGGACCTCACGGATGAGCACCGCTTTCCCTGTGACCAGTGCGGCGCCGATTTCCGGTTCGACCCGGACCGGGGCATGCTGGTTTGCGAACACTGCGGCAACACCTCCGAGGTCGATGTCGCGACCGGCCCCTGGGAAGGCGGGATCCGCGAGCTGGATTTCCGGGCCGCGATGGACAATCTCCTGCCCCTGCAGGAGATGGAGGAAATCCGCGTTTCCACCTGCCCGAACTGCGCCGCACAGGTCGAATTCGATCCCGACGTCCATTCCGCCGAATGCCCGTTTTGCGCCACGCCCGTCGTCACCGACACCGGCACACACCGCCACATCAAGCCGCGTGGGCTGCTACCCTTCGCATTGGACGAACGCGCCGCGCATGACGCGATGAACGACTGGCTGGGCAAGCTCTGGTTCGCGCCCAACGGCTTGCAGGAATACGCCCGCAAGGGACGAAAGCTGACCGGCATCTACGTCCCCTACTGGACCTTCGACGCCGACACGAGCTCGGACTATCGCGGCGAGCGCGGCACCGTCTACTACGAGACCCGGCAGGTCATGCGCGACGGCAAGATGGAAACCGAGCGCGTGCAAAAGATCCGCTGGACCCGCGTGTCTGGCCGGGTCAAACGGTTCTTCGACGACGTGCTGGTGCTTGCTTCCAAGGCATTGCCCAAACGCTACACCGACGCGTTGGAACCCTGGGATCTCTCGGCGATGGAACCCTACCGGCCCGAATTCCTGGCCGGGTTCCGGGCCGAAGGCTATCAGGTCGACCTCGACGAGGGGTTCGCCGAGGCCAAGGTCAAGATGGACCAGCAAATTCACCGTGACGTAAAATTCGACATCGGCGGCGACCGCCAGCGCGTACACAACATCGACACCGAAATGCGCGACATCACCTTCAAGCACGTCCTGCTGCCGGTCTGGATGGCCGCCTACAAATATCGCGGCAAGAGCTTTCGTTTCGTGGTCAACGGTCGGTCGGGCCGGGTGCGCGGCGAACGCCCCTGGTCGGCCTGGAAGATCGCCTTTGCGGTGGTGCTGGGCCTGATCGTGGCCGGCGGCATCGGCTACCTGATCGCCATCAACCAGTGATTTCGGGCTGACGGGGTTCAATCCGGGGCATGGACCTCCACCTCAGTTAGCCCATGCCCCGGAAACCTGTCCTGTCAGCGTTTTCTCACCTCGATCTTCTTGCCGCCACCGCTGTCAGCGGCCCGGCGCGGCACGGTGATTTCCAGAACCCCATTCAACACATGGGCTTCGGCCTTGTCCGCAACTGCGTCTCCGGGCAGTCGGAACGACCGGCGAAAGCTCCTGAACTCGCGCTCCGAGAAAAGCCAGGCGCCACCCTTGCCCTCGCGGGACCCAGGCTTTTCCCCAGAGACGGTCACGGTCAGGTCGATGGCGTCCACGGCAACACCCGGCAATTGGATCCGGATACGATAGGCTGCGCCACCCGAGAACGCCTCCGAAGCCGGGGCAAGCCAATCTGCCAGCTTGCTCTGGATATGTCGAAAGGGGGCGTAAAGACCGGGCTTCAGCCCCGCATGACTCTGGTCCATCGTGACCGACATCCCCTCTTGTCATTGACGGTCACAACGAACCGATCCTGCTCCCAGTCTCGCCCTGCTTCCTTGATCCCAAGCAAATTCTGGTGTTGCGTCTGGTATACGCGGGCTTTGACGCTGAGCGTGTCGCAGTATAGTTAGCGCAAACAACAAACAGGGAGAGCGCCCATGATCCTCTGCTGCGGCGAAGCACTGATCGACATGTTGCCCCGCGAGACGGGCGCAGGGGAACAGGCCTTTGCGCCCTACGCGGGCGGGGCCGTTTTCAACACGGCCATTGCCCTGGGTCGGCTGGGTGCGCCGTCCGGCTATCTAGGCGGGCTGTCGCAGGACCTCTTCGGGCAGATGCTGGCCAAGGCTCTGGCGGCCTCACAGGTCGACTACGGCCTCTGCCCCCGCTCGGTCCGGCCGACCACGCTTGCCTTTGTCACCCTGACAAACGGGCAGGCGCAATACGCCTTCTACGATGAAAACACCGCCGGGCGGATGCTGTCGGAGACAGAACTGCCGGAGCTCGGCGATGGGATAGACGCGCTGTTCTTCGGCGGGATCAGCCTGGTTTCAGAGCCTCAGGCCGAGAGCTATGCCACGCTCTGTGCCCGCGCCGGCGACCGCGTGGTGATGATCGACCCCAACATCCGCCCCGGCTTCATCACCGATGAAACCGCCTATCGCGCGCGCCTGTCGCGGATGCTGTCCCGCGCGGATATCGTCAAGCTGTCGGACGAGGACATGGACTGGCTGGGCACCGACCCCGGCACCCTGCTGCGCGAGGGCACCGCGGTGGTGCTGGTCACACGCGGCGCCGAGGGGGTCGACGTCGTCACCCGCGAGGGTGAGACACGTGTCCCGGCCCGAAAGGTCGAGGTCGTCGATACGGTGGGCGCGGGCGACACGTTCAATGCGGGCTTTCTTGCGGGCCTGCACAGGGCCGGCCTGCTGACTCGCCCCGCGCTTGCCGCAGCCTGGGGCACGGATCTCGCCAAGGCGGCGGATCTCGGTGTCCGCGCCGCCGCCGTTACCGTCAGCCGTGCCGGTGCCAATCCGCCCTGGGAGGGCGACCTGTGAGAGCGCTGATCCAGCGCGTCACCTCCGCCCGGGTCGATGTTGGCGGCGCCACGGTCGGTGAAATCGGCCAGGGCCTGCTGATCCTTGTCTGCGCCATGCAAGGCGATACCGAGGCAGAGGCCGAAAAGCTCTCCGCCAAGATCGCCAAGCTGCGGATCTTCCGGGACGATGAGGGGCGAATAAACCGTTCGCTCCTCGACATCCGCGGCGCAGCGCTGGTGGTCAGCCAGTTCACTCTCGCCGCCGACACGTCACGCGGCAACCGCCCCGGCTTTTCCACCGCCGCACCGCCCGCCGAAGGTGAACGGCTCTACGAGTATTTCGCCAGCGCCCTACAGGCGCAGGGCCTGCCCGTCGCCACCGGCCGTTTCGGCGCCGACATGGCGGTGAGCCTCGTCAACGATGGGCCGGTGACCATCTGGATGGATACCGACGGATAGGGCGCAAATGCGGGGGCCAGCCCCCGCACCCCCGAGAGTATTTTCGGAGAGAAGAAGACCAAGGCGCGGCCGTCTGTTTCTTCTCTCGACAAATACTCAAAAAGACTCCGAGCCCAGAGCCGAAGGCGGCGGGCGAGATACAAGGCGCCGCCGCAGGCGGCTCAATCGGGTCACGGTTCGCGGAAGGCCTCGCGCGACTTGTAGAGCGGCTTCAGCAGGTATTGCAGCACGGTTTTCTGGCCCGTGTGCAACTCGGCCTGCGCCTGCATGCCGGGGCGGATTTCCATCGCCACCTGGCGGTCAGTCAGGGCCGACATGTCTACACGCACCGTGACCTTGTAGTGCGGCTCTGACTCCGGACGCCGCTCATCCTTGAAGGTATCGGCAGAGATCACCGAGACACGGCCCTTCAACGTACCGTAGATCGTGTAGTCATAGGCGGTCAGCTTGATCGTTGCCTCCTGCCCCGGCCGGATACCCGCAATGTCCTGCGGGCGGACCTTGGCCTCGACAAACAGCTCCTCGTCGACCGGGATGATCTGCATGATCTCCTCGCCCGGGCGCACGACGCCACCGATGGTCGTGATCGACAGCTTGTTCACCACGCCATGCATGGGCGAGGTCAGGACCGTCCGGTTCAACTGGTCCTGCGAAGACTTGAGGTTCTGCTGCAAGGTCGCCAGTTCCTTGAGCGTTTCCGAATACTCCTCGGCCCGGACCAGTTCGGTCTGGGTAACGATCTCGTCAAAGGCCTTCTGCGCGTCGGCATGGGCCTTGCGGGCGCGGGTCACCTCGATCAGAGCGACCACCTTCTTGTCCAGGAGGTCTTCCATCAGCTTCCGTTCCGAGGCGGCCTGTTCCAGCACCCTCTCCGCACCTTGCCGGCGCTTGAAGTAATCCGACTGCCGCGCCGCCAGCAGCGCCTGTTCCGAGGCGACCATCTGCGGCGACCGCTGTGCAAGGTCGCGCGGCACCTCGACCACCGAAGCGCCTTGCAGTTCCGCCTCCAGCCGCAGGCGGCGGATTTCCAGCGCGGTGATCTGGTCCTTCAGATCATCCACCGAGGATCGGAACTGTGTCCCGTACAGCCGCGCCAGCACGTCCCCGCGCAGCACCTCGTCGCCCTCCTTGACCATCAGCTCCGACAGGATGCCGCCTTCGAGGTTCTGGATGATCTGCGGGCGCGAGGACGAGATGATCTCGCCATCGCCGCGCACGATTTCGTCCAGCCATGCGAAATTGGCCCAGATGATGAAGGCCCAGACCGACCCGGCGCAAAGCCAAATCGTCAGCGACGGTCCCTTGATGTCCTTCGACAGCTGCGCAGAAAGATTGGTTGCCGTGGTTGCCATTTACGCGGTCCCCGTCTGTGCGGTGCGCAGGTGATCCAGCACCTGGTCGCGCGGCCCGTCGATCGCCATGCGGCCGTTCGACAGGATCAGTGTGCGCGAGGCGAGGCTGAGAATGGGCACGCGGTGGGTCGCAATGACCGCCGTGCGCCCCTCCAGCCAGCTTTCCAGCCGCGAGATCAGCGTCTTTTCCAGCGTCTGGTCCAGCGCCGCGGTGGGTTCGTCCAGAAGGCAGACATCCGGGTCCTGCAGCCAGAGCCGCGCCCAGCCGATCGACTGGCTCTGTCCCACGGACAGACCTTCGCCGCCGTCACGGATGTCGAGGTCCAGCCCCTTGGGGTGCGATTTCACGAATTGCCCCAGTCCGGCGAAATCCAGCGCCTCAAGCAGGCGGTCATCGTCGCGTTCCAGCAGGCTGAGGTTGAGGTTGTCGCGCAGAGTGCCGTGGAACAGCCGCACCTCCTGCCCCAGATACCCGATGGCGCGGCGCAGGTCGCGCGGTTCGATCTGGGCCATTTCCGTGCCGTCGATCAAGATCTTGCCGCTGACAGGAGCGTAGAGCCCGGACAGCAGCTTGAGCAGCGTCGACTTGCCCGAGCCATTGGCCCCCAGGACGGCGATGGTCTGCCCCGGCTGGATCGTCAGCTTGTCCAGATCCAGCACAGCGGCGCCTTCGGGATCATAGCGATAGCTGGCCTCGCGCAGCTCGTACTGGCCCTGCAGGCGTTCACGACGCAGGTAGTGGCGTGCCTCGGACCTGTCCTGCGGCACGTTGGCGATCCCGTCCAGCCCGTCGAGCGCCGCCTTGACGTTGCCCCAGCGGGCCAGGATGCCCGCAAGCTGTGTCAGCGGTGCCAGCGTCCGCGACGACAGGATGCCGACCGCGATGATCGAGCCGACGGTGAACTCTCCGGCGAAGACGAGGTAGGTGCCGGTGATGACCGCGCCCACATAGGTGGCCTGCTGCAATCCCTGGCTCCAGAAGGTCAGGGTGGCGGCCAGGCGGCGCTGGTCGGAGGATTTCAGCGCCTGAACGGCACTCAGTTCCTCCCAGACGCGGGCAAAGCGGTCTTCGGCGCGCTGGGTCTTGATCGTGTCCAGCTCGACCACGGCCTCTTGCAGCAGGCGCGATTGACGGGCGCTGGCCCCCTGCATTTCCTGCGTCAGGCGGATCATGCGTTTCTGCAGGAAGAAGCCGGGAATGACCATCAACAGCCCCCCCGCGATCAGAACCCAGACGACGCTGCCCGCGATGGACCAGACCAGCAGCAGAAAGACGAAGATAAAGGGAATGTCCGCCAGCGCCCCCACGGTCGACGCGGTAAAGAACTCTCGCACCGAGCCGAATTCGCGCACCGCCGCGAACAGCTGCGAGGGAGAGCGCCCGGGAAGGTCCGACCGCATCCCCAGAAGGCGGTTCATCAACAGGCCCTGTACCCCCATCTCGATCTGCCGTCCCGCCCCGTCCAGGAGCTGCGAGCGCGAGACCTTGAGAAGCGCCTCCAGGAGCAGCGCGATCATTGCCCCGGCGGCCAGCACCCAGAGCGTTGCCTCGGACTGGTGCGGGATCACCCGATCGTAGACCTGCAGCGAGAACAGCGCGACCGAAACGGCCAGGATATTCGCCACGAAAGACCCCAGAGCGACCTCGGCGAAATGCTTGCGAAAGCGCGAGAACTGGCCCCAGAACCAATGCGCCTGCCGGTCGGTCGCGGCGTGTGCCTCGGACAGGGTCTGCACCGGCGCCTCGGCTTGCAGGATCTGCCCGGCAAAGACCGAGCCGAATACACCCAGGGAAACCTCGGACCGGCGCGAGGCGGCGGTTTCGTCGTAGATGGTGAGGCCGTGCCCCTCTTGCGAGAGCACCAGCACCGCCTGGCCATTGGCCATCAGCGCCAGCGCGGGCCATAGCCCGGGCACAAGGCTGTCGGGCGTTTCGGCATGGGCCATCAGCCCGGCGGCCTGCAGGCCCGCCGTCAGCGCCCCGGCATCATAGCTGTCCCCCTCGCCGGCGCGGGGCGAGAGGGCTTCGAGAATGTCCGAGAGTTTCGCCTCGATCCCAAGCCGCCCGGCCAGAACGCGGATCAGCGTGGCGCGGGCGCGGGCGCGGTCGGTATGGCGCGGGGCACGGCGGGCGGCGTTGGCGGCGGCCCCGGCGGGCACGGCGCGCAACATGGCCTTGCCGGCCTTTCCTGCCATATCGAACATGCCCGTGCTCACATCTGCGCCCCTTCGGCGAGGGCACCGCGCAGGCGGGCCAGTTCCAGTTCGGCGCGCGCGGCCTTGTATTTCAACGAGATGGCGGTCTCCAGCGCGGCAGCATAGGTTTCATAGACCCCGACCACGTCCATGACCTGCCTCTGGCCGCCGTCATACTGACGCTGGAACAGGTCGAGGTTCTGCTTGGCCTGCCGGGTCAGCAACTCGGCCTCCTTGGCCTGGCGCGTGTAGGCGGCCAATTGGCTGGACTGGCTGCGGATGGCGCGGTCCGCCGTTTCGCGCGCCTTGGCGATCCGGCGTTCGGCGGCTTCCTTGCTGGCCTCGATGGCCCGCAGGTCGGACACCGTGCCCAGGGAAAACAGCGAGTCCGACCCGATGTCGAGGCTGCCCAGGGTGCCGCTGTCGCCGACCGACCCGTTGGCCACGAGGCCGGGCAAATGGCTGGCGCGAGCAATCTTGGCCTCGGCCACGGCGATGTCACGTTCGACCTGCGCCCGCAGCACGCCCAGCGCGGCCCCGCCCGAGGCATCGCGCAGCCTGCCAATGCCGCGCACCTCGGCCAGCGGGCGGCCCGCCATCGCGTCGAGTTCCTCAAGTGCTGTGCGCGCGGTTTCCAGCGCTTCGCCCCGGCGGGCGCGGATGCTGGCCAGTTTCTGGCGCAGCACGTTGAGGTCGGACATGTCCGAGACTCCGCCCCGCACCCTTTCGTTCATGATCCATTCGAAATGGGTCATGTCCTTGAACGCCAACTCCAGATGCGCGGCCAGTTCGCGATTTTCCTCGGCCCGGATATAGAGCTTTAGCGCATCGTCCACGCGGTCGTTGCCATCCTCGACCAGCTTGACGGCGGCCAGTTCCACATGTGCCTTGGCAAGGTCACGTTCAGCCTTTTTGCGGCCATTGTCGAACAGCACCTGATTGATGACCAGATCGGCCACGAAATCGCCCAGCGAGTTCAGCGAGATGCGCGGCCCGATGGCGGGCAGCCAATTGTATTTCGCCGCCTCGGCCCGCAGTTGCGCGACCTGCAGTTCCGCCGCCGCCACCCGGTTGTCCGAGGCGATGACCGCATTGGCGACGCTGGAATAGGGCGTGCCCGGTTCGACGACCGTATCGCGCAGCGCCAAGGCATGGATGACAGGGGCAACCTGCGCGGTATCGGGACGCGGCGCGGAGGCCGCGCGCGTGACGGTCTCTTCCGCCGGCGGTTTTGTCCCGCCGGAGAATCGAGAGACAACTCCCATATCCTTCATGCAGCCCGAGAGCGCGACCGCCACCACGATCATGCTCAGGCCGTGCCTGCCTATCCTCATGTGTGCCCCCGTCTCGGCGCGATTATGGTTATGAAGCGGGATCCGCGGCCCGGTTCTGCGCCGGGCCTGCGGACGGTACTGATATGGTCAGGTGACGCCGTGAACCTGGGTGATGTCGTCCTCGATCAACAGGGTCGCGTCGCCCAGGCTGAAGACGTTGAACCCGTTGCCGTCGTTGCCCTCGGCGGTGGCGCCGGTGATCGTCACGCTGTCGTCGGATCCGCCACGGATCGTCACCGTGTCGCTGTTTTCCGACAGCGCCTTGATCTGCGCCTCGGTGATGGTGAGGTTGCTGTCTTCTGCGAAATGCAGGTCGATGGTGTCGATCTGGAAATCCGATAGGGCCTCGGCGATGTCGTCGGACATCAGCACCGTGTTTGTCAGCGGATCGTCGGTGACGAGATAGGACCCCGAGGTATTGCCCGCCGCGTCGGTCGAGGCCAGCACCAGGTGCGTGCCATCGGACACAGAACCGTCAAGGTCGATATAGGTCTGGCCGATCGCCTCGATATCCGTGCTGGTGTCGATGGAAACCGCGGTGACATCCGGCGTTCCCGACGGATCGCTCAGCTGGCCAAGGAAAACATCGTCCTCGGTGATCTCTGTCCGGATCAGGTCCACGCCGGACCCGTCACGACCATAGCCGGTCCAGTTCAGCGTGTCGGGCGCATCGGTGTCCACGCTCAGCGTCTCGGTGAGGGCGCGGGTGTTGCCCGCCGCGTCCACGGCCTCGATCAGGACCGGGGCCGAAAGCGTACCCGTGGGAATGGCCGAGGGCGGAATGTCCACCGACCAGTTCCCCGAGGCATCGACCGTGGCCACATGGACCATGCCGCCAACCGTCACGGAGACCGTCGATCCCTGCTCGACCACGCCGGTCAGGGTGACGCCCTGGCGGGCCTCTGCCGCGTTGATGACACCATCCGGCGTGACCGGGTCCGAGGACATGGCCAGCAGGTTGACCTCTGTATCGATGTCGAAATCCACAGAGGTCGTGGCGGTATTGCCTGCCGCATCCGTGGTTTCGACCACCGCTGTCGTGGCCTTTTCTCCTGCCGGGATGTCCCCTGCCGCAAAACCGACGCTCCAGTTGCCGGAGGCATCGACCGTGGCATCGCGGGTCACGCCCTCGAAGGTCACGGAGACGGCGCCGCCCGGCTCTGTCGTGCCGGTCAGGACAAAGCCGTCGCTGGCCTCGTCGGCGTTGATGACATTGTCACCCTCGACCGGCGTGCCGGAGGCGGCAAAGTTCAGCACCTCGGTGTCCACTCGCACGCTGTCCGTCCGCGTCAGGGTGTTGCCGGCGCTGTCGGTGATCGTGGCAGAAATATCGGCGGTATAGGTGCCCGGAGCGATCTCTCCCGGGGCAAAGTCCAGCGACCAGTCGCCCGACGGATCGGTCTGCACCGCATGGGTCACACCGTTCAGCGTGACGTTCACCACCTGGCCCGGGTCCGAAGTCCCCTTGATCGTCACCCCGTCCGAGGCTTCGACCAGGTTCACGACATCGTCGCCCTCGACCGGGTCGGGGCTGATGGTCAGCGTGCCCGCGTCGGTGTCGATGGTGACGGGCCGGGTGATGGTGTCCGAGTTGCCCGCCGGGTCGGTCGAAACCGCCGTCAGGGTGACGGTCTGTTCACCGCTCGGCAGGTAGGCGGGATCAAAGCTGGCGGTCCAGTTGCCGCCCGCGTCCACCGTCGCCTGCACGGTATGGCCGTTCAGCGTGATGCTCACACTGCCGCCCGGTTCCGTCGTTCCGGTCAGGACAAGGCCCTGAGCGGCCTCTTCGGCGTTGATGACCGCATCCGCACCGCCGGGTGTCGAGGTGATGGCAAAGTTGCGCACCAGCGTGTCGATGTCGATGCTGCCGTTCGCGGTAGCGGTATTGCCCGCCGGATCGGTCGACGTTGCGGTGACGGTCAGCGACCGCTCCCCCGCCGGAATTTTGGCCGCGGCAAAGTCGGCGGTCCAGTTCCCGTTGGCGGCGACGGTTGCCTGATGTGTCACCGTGCCCAGCGTCACCATGACGGTGCTACCCGGTTCGGCGCTGCCGGTCAGGGTCACCCCGTCGCTGCGTTCGGCGGCATTGACCACGCCGTCACCCTCGACTCCACTGGTCATGACGGCGACATTGGTTGTCGTGTCGATGGCGATGGTGCCGGTGGCCGTGACCACATTGCCCGCGCCGTCGATGGAGGTCGCCAGCACGTCGAGCGAGGTCTCGCCCTCGGGGATCTCTGCGGCGGGCAAGACCACGGACCATGTCCCGTCAAAACTGATCGTCGCGTCGTAGGCGGTGCCGTTTACCGTGACGGTCACCGACGACCCTGCGTCCGTCGCGTCGGTATAGCCGGTCAGCAGCACCCCGTCGGCACGTTCCGCGGCGTTCACAACGCCGTCGCCCTCGACGGATGCGGTGTAGACCTCGACATGGTTGGTCACGTCGATTTCGAACCCGCCCGAGGCAAAGGCCATGTTGCCCGCCGGATCGGTCGAGGTGACGGTGGCAAGGACGGCGATGCTGTCGGGCTGGCCCGCATTGGTCGGCAGGACACTGGCCGGGAAGGGCATGGACCATGTGCCATCGGCACCGACGACCGCGGTGGCCGTCTCGCCATCCAGTTCCAGCGTCACGGTCGCGCCCGGCTCGCCAGTGCCGGTAAAGGCAATCATGCCCGCGTGTTCGGTGCTGTTGACGATACCGTCCACCGCGATGGTCGAGGTGTCGAGCGTCAGCGCCAGCTCGGTGTCGATATCGACGCTGCCGGTGGCGGTCACGGTATTGCCGGCCAGGTCAGTGGCCGTTGCGCTGATCTCCAGCGCCATCGTGCCGCGCGGCAGGTCGACAGAGGGAATATCGACGGACCAGCCACCCGTCGCGGTGGCCGTCGTCGTATAGCTGTGACCGTTGGTCGAGACGACAACCGTGGCGCCCGGTTCCGCCGTGCCCGTCACGGCGACACCTGCATCCGCCTCGCCCGCGTTGATGACGCCGTCGCCGCCGATGATCGCCGTGTTCACGGTCACGGCGGTCTCGGTGTCGACGTCGAAGGCGTGGCTCATCGTGACGACATTGCCCGCCGGATCGGTCGAGACGATCTGCGCCGTGGTGGAATAGGTGCCGGTGGCCAGATCGCCTTGAGCGAAGGTCACACTCCAGTTGCCATCGACATCGGCGGTCGCGCTGTGGGTCACGCCATCGACGGTCACGGTGACGGTCGAGCCCGCGTCGGTCGTCCCGGTCAAGGTCACGCCCGTGGCGACCTCACCCCCGGAAATCACGTTGTCGCCGGTCAGCGGCAGGTTGGTCAGCTTGATGGTGTTCTCGGTGTCCACCTGCACCACATCGTAGACCGTTGTGCTGTTGCCGAAGGCATCGGTGGCAACAAGGGTGATGTCCTTGCCGTAGGTGCCCGGCGGGAAAAGCGCCGAGGAGAAGTCGAAGAACCAGTTGCCGTTCTCGTCAACAACCGTGGTCTGCGTGCTGTCGTCCACGGTGATCGTCACGGTCGAGCCGGGCTCACCCTCGCCGGTCACGGTGACCCCGTCCTGGTGGTCATCGTCGTTGACAAGATCGCCGGTAGAGACTGTGCCATCGGTCACGTCGACCGGCGGCGGGGTGGTGTCGATCACGAAAGAGGGACCGTCAAGATGGGTCACGGTCCCGTTCGGGTCCGTCACCTTTACCGGGACGTCCGTGTAGCTGCCATCGGGCGGGAAATTCTCACCATCGAATACGATCTTCCAGATGCCATCCTCATCGGCTTCACCGGTCAGGGTGATGCCGCCGATGGTGATCTCGATGATCGACCCTGGGGTGGCCGTGCCGGAGATCGTAAGGCCCGGCGTGTCGCCGCCGTCGATGGCGTAATCCGCGTCGGGGTCGTCTACTGTGGGCGGGGTCCAGACAAGACCGCCGCCTCCGCCGCCTCCACCGCCTCCGCTGTCACCGTCGCCGCCAGTCAGCAGCGCGGCACCGCCCAGCGCGGCCGCGCCGAGCCCCGCGGCACCAAGGCCGCCCATGCCGATCAGGCCGGCGGCCAGCATGCTGACCTCGTTGCCTTCGTCCACGGGCACCGGCGCCTCTGCGACCACGGTCGGTTCGTTGATGAAAATGAGCGCGTCGGTCGGGCTCCACTTGCCCCATTCCTCGGTCGGGCCGTACTGGGCGAAAAGCGCCCCGCCATCGGCCTCGACGAATGTGACCTCGTTCAGTATGCCATATGCGCTGAGATACAGCGTGCCACCCGCATCACCGCCGTCGAAGTAATTTTCGAGCACAACCACACGGCCATCGGCCAGGGTTATCAGCAGGTCATTCGCGGCACGGTCGTAGCCGCGCACATCCGTCTGACTGATGTTCAGGGAGATTTCCTGGCCGCCGGAGGCGTCGATCAGGTAACCCTTACCCTCGCCGTTGACTTCGCCACGTTCTAAAATGCCCGCACGAGTACGGGTCACGAATCTAATCGCGTTCATAATCACACCGCTCTACCTCAGTGTCCGCCTGATTTTTATGTGGCGGACTTGTTATTTCTCATTGCGAATTAACCGATTTTTGACGCTCTCGCTACAGAGAATTTCCCGATTCGGGCGATATGAGGGCGAAACCGGGGCGCCATGCGCCATATATGGCACGAGTTGTGGCAAAAATGTGGCGCCTGCCAACGGGACGCGTTTGCCCTTGTCCACCCTGCCTTTCCGTCCGGAAACGGGGTGGACCGGGACGCGCGCATCTAGGATGGTGCCCGCGGCCAGCCAAGAAAGGATGTCGGGTTCTCCGCCCAAGGCCAAGGCGGACCCGGCTGCGATATGAGCCAGATGACGCAAGACTTCGATCCCGCACAGACCGATGGCCGCGCCTTCCGCGATGCCCTGGGCCGTTTCGGCACCGGGGTGACCGTGATCACCTGCGCCACGACGACCGGGCCGCTTGGCATCACCGCCAACAGCTTTTCCTCGGTCTCCCTCGATCCGCCGCTGGTGCTCTGGGCCCCGGCGAAATCCTCGTCGCGCTATCCGTTCTTCATGGCGGCTGATCGGTTCGCGATCCATGTCATGGGCGCGGACCAGTTCGATCTCTGCCGGGCCTTCGCCCGCGACGGCGATGCCTTTGATGCCTTCGACTGGCGTCCGAGCGCGACCGGTGTGCCGCTGATCGAGGGCTGCCTTGCGCGTTTCGAATGCCGCCAGGCGGCGGCGCATGATGGCGGCGATCACTCGATCCTGCTGGGCCATGTCGAACGGGTCAGCGCCCGTGAGGGCGCACCGCTTTTGTTTCAGGGCGGGCGCTACGGCGGTTTTGCCGCTGACTGACTGCCCTGATCGCCGCAAGAAGCCGCATTGGCAGGCAATTTCAGCGATGCGCCCGGACCGGGAGCGATTTCCGTTACAGAAAGCCCTTGTATCCCTTGGTGAAAGAAGGTTCGGGAAATTCCCGTCTTTTCCAAAGCTTGCCAAGCGGCCCCGGATTGCTCACAGTTTTGTTATCCGCTGACACACTCGGCATTTGAAAAACAGGTTCGGCATGATCCTCAGATTTTATCGCTCTTTCCCGCGCCTTTCGGCCCCTGCCCTTCTGATCGCCCTGGCCACCTTGATGCCCACGCCCACGCGGTCGGATACAATCCTTGCGCAGGACTTTCTCGACTTCGACACCCAGCAGGCAGAGCTTGGCCGCCTGCTGTTCTATGACAAGATCCTGTCCGGAAACCAGAACATCAGCTGCGCAACCTGCCACCACCACAGCCTGCACGGGGCCGACGGCATCAGCCTGGGCATCGGCGAAGGCGGCGCCGGGCTGGGCCCTGACCGGACCCCGGGCGAGGGCCTCCACAGGATCGCCGAACGGGTGCCCCGCAACGCGCCCGCCCTGTGGAACCTCGGGCACAGCGAGGTGCGCGAGATGTTCCACGACGGTCGGGTCGAGCGGATCGGCGCGGGCTATGTCGCCTTCAAGACACCGGCCAAGGAATACACGCCCGCCGGGCTGAACTCTCTGCTTGCGGCGCAGGCCCTGTTCCCGATCAGCTCTCCGACGGAAATGGCCGGGCACCCGGACGAAAACCCGGTCAGCGCCGCCTTTGCCGAACGCATCGACCTGGGTTGGGCCATGCTGGCCGACCGTGTGCGCGACGTGCCGGAATACCAGCGCCTGTTCGAGGTGAGCTATCCCGATGTGCATGACCCCGACGACATCACCATCGTCGAAATCGTCAATGCCATCGCCGCTTTCATCGGCACCGAATGGCAAAGCTATGACAGCCCCTACGACAAATGGCTGACAGAGGGCACGCCGCTCTCGCCCGAGGCCGAACGCGGCCGTCAGCTCTTTTTCGGGGATGCGGGCTGTTCCGGCTGCCACAACGGACCCCGCTTTACCGACCAGAACTTCTACGCCGTGGGGGTTCCCCAGTTCGGGCCGGGCCGGCCCTTTGGCGAGGATACCATGCCGCATGACCTGGGACGGATGGAAACCACCCGCAATCCCGAGGACGCCTACAAGTTCCGCACGCCCTCGCTGCGCAACGTGGCCCTGACCGCGCCCTATGGCCACAACGGGGCCTACCCCACGCTGCGCGCCATGATCCGGCACATGTGCGACCCGCTTACCGCCCGCAGCGAATGGGCCCCGGGCATGGCGCGCCTGCCCGACGTGTCCTGGCTGAACGAACGCGACTTTACCCTTGTCGGTGACGTGCTGGAGACCGCGCAGCAGGTCGCCTACCTGGACATTTCCCCGGTCGAGATGGTCGAGACGGATATCGACGCGCTTGAGGCCTTCCTGAACGCGCTGACTGGCGAAACCGCCGAGAAGCGCCCGATGGGACGCCCCGACACGGTGCCCAGCGGCCTGCCGGTGGACTGACGCGCCGGGGGCCGGGACAGAGCGCGGGCACCCGCGGTCCGTCCGCCGCGTTCAATTCATGCGGTCGATCAGCTTGCGGATGGCCGGTTCCTTGTGCGGCTTCTTCTGAAGGCGCAGCAGCAACTCGGACAGCTCGCCCTCGTCGACGCGCTGAGCCGCCGCCTTGGGGGTGAACCACTTGCGCTTGCGCTCCTTGCGTTCTTTCCAGTCGCGCAGCAGCTTGTCCACGAACATCGGGTAAACCTCGACCGTGCAAGGCACGACGCTGCCATCGTCCATGACCTTGCCGTATCTGTAGGTGCCGATCATCTCGGTCCCGACATGGCCCTTCGCGCCTGCCTCTTCCAATGCCTCGATCTCTGCCGCGCGCCAGGGCTTCTTGCCATCCATCTGCCAGCCTTTGGGCATGACCCAGCGCCCGGTATCGCGCGATGTCACCATCAGGACCCTGACCTGGTTCCTGGCGTCCCTGCGCATCGGCAGAGCGGCTATCTGCTCGCCTTGTCCCGGCACGAAAACCTCCCACCTCAAATGCCCGGCGGCGCGGCGTCTCCCCTCGCCGTCCCCCCGTCTGAAAAGCCCTTCGTCTTCAGGCATCGCATCTCGGCGGGCCGGGAGCCACCCCTAAAGAAGTGTGAACATCTCCCCGGTCAGGCTGTCCACGTCGCGATCCATGAGGATTATCCGCACGCCGGTGTCGTAAAAGACCGCGTCGTCACCCTCCTGGGTAACATGGCTCAGTGCCTCGGCGGCACCGTCCGTGGCCCTGTTGCATAAACCGGGTGAGGGATTCATGTCGTGAATCCAGCGTGGTAGCTGGACGACATGATCAGACCCAGACCCCCAACCTACAAGACCAAG